>Ga0041059_1000016_pt1 | contig 70337 bp, 68 predicted proteins | sample AraColnosormetaG_FD_56232 | JGI IMG/M metagenome (GOLD analysis project Ga0041059, IMG submission 56232) | Arabidopsis roots microbial communities from North Carolina, USA - Col MF nosort | ecosystem: Host-associated > Plants > Roots > Unclassified | place: USA: North Carolina | collected...
ATATAGACTATATAGTCCAATCTAGAATCTTAAATTAATAACTTATCAATATATATATATATATATATATATATCCATATATATAATATACAATACATACCTTTTATTTAAATATAAATATAAACTTATCAAAAAGTTACAATGTCAAAAATACGACGTAGCCATGAAATTGTATTTTTATATATTGATAAGGTTATAAACTTATTAATTTTATGATATATTCACATTTTATAAGATATATATATTATTCAGTATATATATATTGATTTTATTAATAAGTTTATAAATAGGTGCACTCTCATGGGCCATGGCTACATTGTATTTCAGAGACAGTACCTTTTTCTATGTAAAGTATTCAATAAAATAATTTGTGGAAAAAATAATAAAAAAATCATATAATTTGTGGATAAAATAAAATAACGAACTTATTGGGTCTTTAGCTTTAAGCTTCTCGGCCCATAGTATTAATACCCACCAGCCTTAAATGATATCGTTTTGAAAACAACCCTTGAAGATTCTATCTAGCCCAATGTTCGCCGTGTAAGAAGATGACCACTGAGCAAAAACCACGTTAAAACCCTCCGCCTCTGAAATTCCGGAGGGGGATGAAATGGCTGCAATGGCTCGCTGTGCTTTGATTCCATCTATAAACCCAGCTCATAGCTTCCGTCATCAGTTTCCGCAACCCAATGCGTCATTCTATTTACCTCCCACTCTTCCGATTTTTTCGCGTGTTCGGAGATTTGGAATTTCCGGCGGATATCGCCGCCGTGTGATCACCATGGCCGCCGGAACTGATCACTACTCGACTTTGAATGTGAACCGCAATGCCACCTTGCAGGAGATCAAGAGCTCGTATAGAAAACTCGCTCGCAAGGTTACTACTCTTCGAGATTCAAGTTTGTTTTTGTTTTTTCTTTCTTCCCATTTTCGGTTTCTCTCGAATTGAATTGAAGCTTAGGGTTTGTAATGGTGTAACAGTATCACCCAGATATGAACAAGAACCCTGGTGCAGAAGATAAGTTCAAACAGATAAGTGCTGCTTACGAGGTAACACAAGTTCTGTCATCTATCTTTTTTGAAATTTCTAGTTTTGATTGATGAAGTTTTGTTGCTTATAACACCTGGGAATGAAGCATTTGTGTAGGTATTATCTGATGAGGAGAAGAGATCTGCCTATGATCGGTTCGGCGAGGCTGGTTTAGAAGGTGATTTTAATGGATCACAGGATACTTCACCAGGGGTAAGTCATCATCTTTGAACTATTTCTTAGGATATCAGAACATTTTAATTGTTTAATGAGCTCCTTGATTCTATTCTTCATTCTTCAGGTGGATCCATTTGACTTGTACAGTGCATTCTTTGGAGGTTCTGATGGATTCTTTGGGGGAATGGGTGAATCAGGAGGGATGGGTTTTGATTTCATGAATAAGAGAAGCCTAGACCTTGACATTCGGTAACATTTTTACTTTGTTTATGAGCTATAAATACTTTTAATTCTGTTTTTTCATGAATTGGCATTTGCTTACTGTCCTTACTTGTGTAGTGAGTGATAATTTGCTATAGGAAATCAGAGATTATTGTTATTTACTTTTGTTAGGCTAATATTGTGGTCTTGTCTTGTCTGTTAGCTGAATGTGTTTTATTTTCTTGATAATGGAGGAAGTTATCTATCTCTCATAATCTTTGTTTCTGGTTTGATTGCGGGGACGTGTATACTAGATATGACCTGCGGTTGAGCTTTGAAGAGGCAGTTTTTGGAGTAAAACGGGAGATTGAGGTTTCTTATTTAGAAACATGTGATGGTTGTGGAGGAACTGGTGCTAAATCCAGTAACTCCATTAAACAGTGTAGTAGTTGTGATGGTAAAGGACGTGTGATGAATTCTCAGAGAACACCCTTTGGAATCATGTCTCAGGTAATTCATTATACCCGAATACTGTATTGATCACTTGCTATTACTAAAATGAAATTTTTCATTTCCCTTGATGCTTGCTATAGATGATAATATGTGTCATATAGGTGTCCACTTGCTCCAAATGTGGTGGTGAAGGAAAAACTATCACTGATAAGTGTCGAAAGTGCATTGGCAACGGGAGACTACGGGCTAGGAAAAAGATGGATGTTGTAGTCCCTCCTGGTGTCAGCGATAGAGCCACAATGCGAATTCAAGGAGAAGGTAACATGGACAAGAGAAGGTACAGGAGAATCTGCTATGATCTTTTCTGATATTAACTGCTCTGGCGATTGGTTCTTTTCAACATGGTTTCTGTTTTCCGTAGTGGAAGAGCTGGTGACTTGTTCATCGTACTTCAAGTTGATGAGAAGCGTGGAATTCGGCGGGAAGGGCTTAATTTATACTCCAATATCAACATAGATTTCACAGATGCTATACTTGGGGCGACCACAAAGGTGGTTATAAAATTGTTTATTCCTGGTGACGTTATTCGGAAGTATGAATCTTGTAGGCACATGACATCTTTCTTTGTCAGGTAGAAACGGTTGAGGGATCAATGGATCTTCGGATTCCGCCAGGAACTCAACCTGGCGACACCGTAAAATTACCTAGGAAAGGAGTTCCAGACACGGATAGACCTTCAATCCGGGGAGACCATTGCTTTGTAGTGAAAATTTCGATCCCCAAAAAACTGAGGTTTGTCTCACATCACTTCCCTTTTTTTTCCCTTTATGTCGTTATTCTATACTAAAAAACTGCTTGAAACATCGAATATGGTAGCGAGAGGGAGCGCAAGTTGGTAGAGGAATTCTCGTCGCTCAGAAGATCTAGTAGTAGTACTGGACCTACTGGTACAATGCTATCCCAATCTAATTGAAACTCATAATTTTCAATACACAATGTTAAAATCTTATAATCCCCACTTGTAGAAACTCGTCAAGAGGAGCAGAGTTTTGGCTCAGAGCCCAGAAAAGAACCATCTTTGTGGCATAAAATGAAGAATTTCATAAGGTAATCTCATAGAAACCTTTTTCTCAGTAGTTCATCAAAAGACACAACATTGTTGTCTTGGTCTGATACATAGTTTTTAATGTCACGTGTTATATAGACCAGAAGATTCAAGAACGAAATTTGGGACTATGAGCTTAAACCCATCATTACCATTACGAAGAATGAAAGTGTCAGAGACTTCAATTGCTTTTTCAGTCTTGGCTCTGTGCGTTATAACCTCGGCTGTTGCATTGGTACAGAAGAAGGGTAATCGCTTGAAACAAAAGAAAGAAACTTAATTTCGTCAAAAACCCTGAAACCCCACAGGTAGAAGTTTAATTTCAAGTAACAGAGAGCTTTTTACAAGATTTAAAAGGCCCTCGGTCATACAATTCTAGTTTCTAGAGATTGTTTGTCACGCAGAAGAGATATGATCTTGTATGTATGTTTTATCATTTATATATGGTTAAGAGCCTAGTTGTGATATACAACGAAAGGAATGTTATTACTTGAACAAATGTTTATGTATGCTAGACCAGCTTAAACCGTGACAGAACTATGCTTTGAACTCAATTCAGTCCTCTTATTTACTTTGTTTGTCCCTCTCTCATTAGAGGAACCTTTTTAGGCAATCAAGAAAAGGTTTCCCATAATCCCATATCTATTAGTATAGTCTTTTATTGCTTAGTGGGTCTCAACACACAGCTACTATACTTAGTATTTACATTATGATGACTAACGTCTTTATCTTCCAAAGTAAAACAATAGTAAAGCCAGCTAGATAGTTAAAAACACAACTCAATAGTATACCTTTTGTTAAATGGCTTAAAAACAACTCAATATTCCAACTACCAAACTGTTTATCCACATGTGCGATCGAAAATAGATCCATTAAATTACTACACTTCATATAGTTTTACTCTTTTCTTCTAAAATGTAACGCCCAACCACATATCAATGTAACCGTCGTGAATCTTTTTTCATCTTTTATTGTAAATTATCCAAAATATGAATCACAATAATATTACCTTTGTGGACCATGAAATAATTTATTCGATGGATAGAAAAATTGGTAAGATAGTAAGATTAATGGGACCCTTTAGATTGATGCCGTTGATATGCAGAGAGTGGAGACAATAAAAAAACAGAGAATGCGTTACTTGTAAATAAAAGAGCCTACTTTGAATGCTGTTAAATTATTGTTGTTGGCTTTTTTACATGTTTATGGTCCTACCTTTCTCTGCATACCCATGTTCATTTTTTTCTTTTCTTTTACAACCATGCATTATCATACTACTATAGTAAGAAAAAATCAATTTTATTATTAAAGAAGCAAAACAAAAAAAAATACATAGAATTAAGTGTTATCTTGAGAAGAGTGATTCCACTTTACTCAGATGCAGGGAATTTCATAATCAAAACCTTTGTATTCCATTTCTCCATAAACACACACACCCACTTGCTAATTTTCTTGTTAATCCGATTGATTATTAAACTCTAAGTTTTTGTAATCCAGTTAATAATCTTTAGCAGTTGGAATTTAGATAAGACAACACAGCTTAGTGGTACGAATGATTCACATAAGATTCTATAATATCAATAAGTTAAAACATAAAAACCAATAATAGAAATTAAAAAAAAAAAAATACAAATATTTTTGTCGAAGCATATAAAGACATACGTCACTGTTGTATAGAAATTGTCGTTTTTGTCACATTTAGATTTTAATTTGAAAAAATTTCAAAACTCGAAAAAAACAAAAAGTGGAGAAAAAGAGAAAGAGAGAGTGTTAAGAGTGTTGACTAGCTTCACTCTTTCTCTGTAAACCACACACACAGCTTCTTCACTGAGAGCTTTTTTCTAGGGTTTCTCTCTTTGTTTCTTACAATGCGACTCTTCTTCACACCGTCAATGTCCAATCTCTCCATATTCTTCTCGATTCTTCTCCTTTCTCTTCCTCTTCCGTCAATCGGAGATCTCGCCGCCGACAAATCCGCTCTTCTCTCTTTTCGTTCCGCCGTCGGTGGTCGTACATTACTCTGGGACGTCAAGCAAACCTCACCATGCAACTGGACCGGCGTCTTATGCGACGGTGGTCGTGTTACTGCTCTTCGTCTTCCCGGTGAAACGCTCTCCGGTCATATACCGGAGGGTATTTTTGGTAATTTAACTCAGCTCCGGACGCTTAGTCTCCGTCTCAATGGTCTTACTGGTTCTCTTCCTTTGGATCTCGGAAGCTGCTCCGATCTTCGGCGTTTGTACCTGCAGGGTAACAGATTCTCCGGTGAGATTCCGGAGGTTTTGTTTAGTCTTAGTAACCTTGTTAGGTTGAATCTAGCTGAGAATGAATTTAGTGGAGAGATCTCGTCAGGGTTTAAAAACCTTACTAGGCTTAAGACTCTGTACCTGGAGAATAACAAGCTCTCTGGCTCTCTTTTAGACTTGGATTTGTCTTTGGATCAGTTCAACGTTTCTAATAACTTGTTGAACGGATCTATACCTAAGAGTTTGCAGAAGTTTGATTCTGATTCGTTTGTGGGAACTTCTCTCTGCGGCAAACCGCTTGTTGTCTGCTCTAATGAGGGAACTGTGCCAAGCCAGCCAATTTCTGTTGGCAATATTCCCGGAACTGTTGAAGGAAGTGAGGAGAAGAAGAAAAGGAAGAAGCTTTCTGGTGGAGCTATAGCTGGAATAGTGATTGGATGTGTGGTTGGTTTGTCCCTGATTGTTATGATTTTGATGGTTCTCTTTAGGAAAAAGGGGAACGAGAGAACAAGGGCCATTGACCTTGCAACCATCAAGCACCATGAAGTTGAAATTCCTGGCGAGAAAGCGGCCGTGGAAGCACCGGAGAATAGGAGCTATGTAAATGAGTACTCTCCGTCTGCAGTGAAAGCTGTGGAAGTGAACAGTTCAGGGATGAAGAAGTTAGTGTTTTTTGGGAATGCGACAAAGGTCTTCGATCTTGAGGATCTGTTGAGAGCTTCAGCGGAGGTTCTGGGGAAAGGAACGTTCGGGACAGCTTATAAAGCGGTGCTTGACGCGGTGACATTGGTGGCTGTGAAGAGACTGAAGGATGTAACGATGGCGGACAGAGAGTTTAAGGAGAAGATTGAGGTTGTTGGGGCGATGGATCATGAGAACTTGGTGCCCTTGAGAGCGTACTATTACAGTGGAGACGAGAAGCTGCTTGTCTATGACTTCATGCCTATGGGAAGCTTATCAGCTCTCTTACACGGTGAGAACTACCCCTCTCTTTCTTTCTCAGCGAAAAATTTGATTTTTATTGTTAATAGTTCTCTGCTGAATCTTAAGTTTGGCATAATTAGTAATGGATTCGTTAATATACATTACTGTTAAGAAAGAAATGACAAAGATTCTATCATGAAATGATTAGTTTGGTACTGCATCACATTGACAAGGATCAGTGAAGAGTTTTTATCATTCACATGGCTTACACAGGACGTCTATGAATTAGTGGGGACAGTAGATAACCTTGGATTCCTTGACTAGCTGTGATAATTGATCTTTTAGAATTGTATTTTGAACAAAGAAAAATCCAGACCTCCTGTGTTCTACTTTCAGACAGTAGTTTTTTTTGTGTATTGAGCTTAATGTCATGCTATGTTACAGGAAACAAAGGTGCAGGCCGGCCTCCATTGAACTGGGAAGTCAGATCAGGCATCGCCCTTGGAGCTGCTCGTGGCTTAGACTATCTTCACTCACAAGACCCACTGAGCTCTCACGGAAACGTCAAGTCCTCCAATATCCTCTTAACAAACTCCCATGACGCACGAGTGTCTGATTTCGGCCTGGCTCAGCTTGTAAGCGCCTCATCCACAACCCCAAACCGGGCCACTGGGTACCGTGCGCCAGAAGTAACTGACCCGAGGCGTGTCTCACAGAAAGCGGACGTGTACAGCTTTGGTGTGGTGTTGCTAGAGTTGCTCACCGGAAAAGCTCCGTCTAACTCGGTGATGAACGAGGAAGGAATGGATTTGGCGAGGTGGGTGCATTCAGTGGCGAGAGAGGAGTGGAGGAATGAGGTTTTTGACTCGGAGCTGATGAGTATCGAGACAGTTGTCTCGGTGGAAGAAGAGATGGCGGAAATGCTGCAGCTGGGCATTGACTGTACAGAGCAGCACCCAGACAAGCGGCCAGTTATGGTGGAGGTGGTGAGAAGGATCCAGGAGTTGCGCCAATCGGGTGCAGATCGGGTGGGGTAAGACCATCAGATGAAAGGAGACTTGAGACATGAGTCTGTTCGATGATCTGAAGCGGCGACGTTTTCAGTGTTTAGTTTTAAGAATATGGCGGGAATTAGAGTTGGGGTCGTTAATTAGATGTTTTTAATTTTGGTTTTTTTTTTTTGGTTTCTTTCATGTGTGGGCACTGATGATGAGGAGTTTCGTGGTGGTTGTAATTATTAGTGCTTTTAACTTTAACTTTATTTTCAATATTGTTTTTCAGCTTTTTGTCTCTATGATATGATAGTAAGCAATGCAGACAAAAAAAGAAGATAGTATAGTTTAAATTCATATTAATACATAGACTAACGGACATGAAACTTGCAGTAAGACGACAGGTGATAATGTAATGTCTTTATGATCATACATTCACATTTACGCCTGCTTATGGCAATCCAATGGCATGACAGCTTTTTGTATAAGTGGATATATCAAGTCACATGTTACACGATTACATGGCTGGATCCAAATGTAGACATGGGAAGACCTCATACGACGTCATGTTGGTATGTTTTGGATTATTTCTTGTTTGAACTTGTTCGCCAAAAGTCCAAGATAAAGTTGTGGGCAAATTTGTTGATGACAACTAAATAAATCTAAAATTGTTGAGAGGTTATGTCTTAAATGGTATTTAAAATTATTAAAGATTAAGTAGGTTGCGAGCTCTCTTATCTTTACTGAGGTAGACCGATTGCTGCCGCTGCTAACTCAAAACGCAAAACGCTACCTCACCACTCTCATGTCCTTGTGATTATAGAAATATGGGAAAAGTACCAATACCGCGCTGGTGGCTGCGTTTGCGTCCCCATGATGTTTCAATATCCGTTGTCACCTCTTGTTTCTTTTCCCTACCTTGCCTTGTCGCCGAAGGCATGCTTTTAACCGCCTTCGTGATCTAAGATTAATTTTATGTGTTTTTCTCAAATTTTAGGGTTTTAAAACATAGTTACACGCTTAACCTAGTCATCTGTGCCGTCTAGACTTAATTATACGCTCTTAGTGCCTACTCTTTCGTCATCATGTATGAAACTACCAAGGAGATAGATCCACAGTGAAACAACAAAACCAATTTTAAGTCTTTTAGAAATGTTCTACACTGGATCCTCACAACAAAACCTATTTTAAGTCTTCTAAGTTAGTGTTGCCTTGCATCCGAAAGGCGACCGAGGCGTGCGCCTTAGGCACAAGGCGAGATCAGGCACTCTTTGTGCCTAGGGTCGCCTTTCGCCTTTTAAAACACAGGTTGTCACTGTAGATGGAGCTTACTAAATTGATTTTGTGATTAACAGAAACGAACGACTTACATTTACAGAGTATACAAACAAACGCCGGTAATGGCAGAGTACTCATTACACTGACTGAACACCAAAAGAATCGAGAAAAAACATCCAGGAAATGGATGTTACTTGTGATGCGGAATTTGTTGTGGCTCATCTTTCCAGCCTTTGGATAAAAGATCATAGTTGATAGACGCCAACTGAGAGAGGTTCTGCAAAACCAAAAAGGATAGAAACTCAGAATGCTAAGCATTGTGCTCTTAATACTCAACCACTCACAATGATACAAGCTCACTTAAAATCAGTTGGCACAACAAAAACAGGCAAGTTTTCGAGTTGTCTGGAGGCAGAGCCCACAAGTTCAAAACATTATCAATCAGTCCCTACAGTTCCTACATGTGAATCTGACATCTACCTACAGCCTAATACACCTCTACATGCTTCCAACTCTTCCAAGCTAACATAACTTATGCTAAATTATATCTGTTGCCACAGAACTTTAGATAGATTTCAATCCAAAATGAAATGTTATTTATCGGAATATCAACAACTATATAAACTACCAACCAATTGCATTACTTGGACAACATTTGATCTTAACAGATCAGTCATGAGTTATTACCTTAAACGAGAAATTACTGAAAGAGTAATCTACAGGTATGCCAGACTCAAACTCTGCATGACCTTCGCATTCTTCAGCCTGTGTAGCAACATTGATCCAGTTCAAGGAAATTGCATATCCAACGAACACTAATGATAAGAGTTTTCCGACTAATTCTAAAGGAGGTGAAATCCAAAGAGTGGATTAATAGATGTTACCTCCCCTTCTTCATGATGATTGCTCGAGCAACCACTGCTGTTAGTCATGCTATCAGCATCACTATAATCTGGAACCTCACCGCTTGGGAAAAATTGCTCATCTGATGTGTTCCACGAGTAGCGACTTCTGAAGTAACTTGTGTCAATTGCACTCTCTGAAGCCGGAACAAATGCAGCCTAAAGAAAACTAGTGTTAAGCTTTAAGAAGGCACAAGTAGCAAAGCTTACGTTTTTAAAAGAATAAGCTAAATAAATGCACCTTTTGCCTTGCTAGTGTGTCCCAGTTGATGTCTTTAAAGAAGATGTGCTGCTTGACCTGAGTCATGAAACTAATGTCATTAACAGTTTACAACTCGTTGGAACTATTAATCACATAAAAAGACATCCATTTCACCTCAGCTGCCCCTCTAGCTCCAAGTCTCTGATGTGGATCTTCTGTTAAAAATCTAGAAAAAGAAGACGACATGATATAACAGACAATAACCTGTCTTTTTGACTATAGAGTTACGACTCAATATTGTATCTGAACGGTAACGTAGAGTATTTCTTACCGGTCTATTATATCATGGGCTTCAGCACTCATTTCTTCTGGAACATGAGGCCATGGTATCTTACGGTTGAGAATATTATCAAATATTTGCTAGAACAAACCAAAGAAAATGCACATCAAATGTTGGAACTGAAACTAGACGCACTGAACTCTTTATAGCAACATATGTACTGATTTCAAATAAAAGTTTACAGAAGTTGGGAAGCCAATACCAAAAAGAAAAAAAAAACATGACATTTGAAGACCAGCCCAAGTATGAATTTTAGTTCAGAAACAAAGCAATGATTAGTCCTGACCTGAGGATGTTCCGCATTGAAGGGTGGAATTCCCACAATGAGTTCAAACAGAATGATGCCAACAGACCACCAATCCGCAGTTGCACCTGAATGATAATGCAAGTATAAATTATATTTTGCAGTCTTGGCATGTGATAAACGAAAAGAGAATTATCAGAAACTATTGCCAGACAAGAAAAGCCTAGAGCAAGAATATATTATGAAAGTCAGTGGTCCAGAGTACTTAGCATATAACCCTTCTACTTACACCAAATTAGTAGAGTAGAAATGAATTTTTAGTAGCTTATTTTTCTACTCAAATTACCAATCCCAGCAGAGTACCAATGAGTCTACTACACAAACAATCTTGAATAAAGACAAGTAGCCACCAAGATTAAACATTGGTACGCACCATGTCCTGTCCCTAAAAGAATTTCTGGCGCTAAGTAGTCAGGAGTACCCACAGCAGACCGTTTCTTGCGCCTTTCAAGTTGTTCCTCAGATGCCGCTAATCGTGATTCCTCCTCATCAAGCAGAGACGTCCCACTTACAGCAGGACCAGCCAGATCATCTGTGCTGTTGATGAGACCAACTTTAGAGAGCCCGAAATCTGTTAACTGCTCAGATAAAGAAAGAAACCATAGGTCTTTAAAAGTCTATCATACGTGGAAAGGCTACATCTCGCAAGCCTCATATGTCAACACAGAATAATTCTTACAATGGAAAAATATACCTTTATATGACCATCATGCGCAATCAACAAATTATCCGGCTTCAAATCACGGTGAACAACACCCTCAGAATGCAAATATTCCAAAGCAAGGACCTGGCATAGATACTCATCATGAAATCACTTTCTAGAGCTCTGTGCACTGAACTATTAATAAAATAAACATGCGGAACTTACAACTTCAGCAATATATACACGGACAATATCTTCTTCTAAGCAACCTAAATTTCTCAACAACGAATACAGATCCCCTCCATTCAGATACTCCATCACCAAATACAGGTTGTCACGACACGTGAAAGAATAGAAGAAACGAACCTGGTCAAAACAAAGTCACGTTAAAAAAGTAAATCTCTTCTGAGAATATGCTTAAAAGGCTAGACCTGCTCACCACAAAAGGATTGCGAACGTTGATCAATATATCACGTTCAGCAAGTATACTTTCAACAGCATTCTTACGAATCATATCTGCCTTTTTCAGAACCTGTGGAGCAAGGCCAACGTTAAACACAATATTTAGAGAAAACGCTAACTAAAGTTTTTGCATACCACGTTAGCCACTTAGCCTAACTACAAAAAGAAGAATATTTTGTAAGAAGCAAACGAACAGAAAAGAGAACAAAAGCACCATTTACCTTGATTGCGAATAGATCTCCTGTTGTCCTCTTTTTCGCTAAAAAAACTCGCCCAAAAGCTCCCCGACTTATTGGTTTTATGATCTCAAAATCATCAATGGATGTGCGATCTCGCGGATGTACTGGGCTGGTCCTCAAGCTCCGAACAACATCATCTTCTAAGGGAGCATCTTCATCAATTACAGTGCTTAGTAGATCAACTTTTTCATCATCCATAAGCTCACACATATGCACATATTTCTCACTACATAATTAGGAATTTTTACTTAAAACACATTCTGATGTGAACAATATATAATTCCAGTTACAAAAGAATATTTCTGGAAAACCATAAAACATATCACAGAAAATATATATATGCAAGCAAAAGTAGCATCAAGGAACTCACCGGATCAACTTTTCTATGCGAGTCCCAAATGTTTCTACTGTAAGTGCATCAAACTTTCTGCGGTCTATGACAACCCTTAGATCTTCAAGACAAGACAGTAGGAATGGAATGGATTGATCATCACCCGGAATGGCATCTGCTGCACATTTTGCAATGTCAGCAAGTTCACTCATCTGCGTTATCAGTTTTCAAGGTTTTCTTCGTCAGAAGGTATTTAACAACAAGAGACAAGAAAACTTATGAACATGGAGCACAACCATCACAAACCTGTGGAATATCATCTTGATCGTGGAATGTACCCTTGCCTCCTAATATCTGTTCAATTGGATCAGGCCTAGGGGTCGGAATCGGGGATCTAGGAGTCATGCTACTGGCAGATGAAGTTGTCATACCTTGATCAGACTTGGGACCAAAACGGGTTCTACATGACATTAGCGGTAAACCTCTCAGATCATCCATAAAAATTGAATTATCAGCCTCCGGAAAACAGTCAAGCATGTCTTCTGATCCTTTTCGCGACCAATCACTCAACCTTGGAGAGAGAACATCAGATTCTTCAGTCAGATGTGAATTGGATACTTTCATACCATCTGGGCTCTCTGCGGCTGCTAGGCTATCCTTATGCCTGAAGGTCTCTGCTATCTTGTCAAGTGTACCAGCAACTGCCATCAGTCGCTCATCAACACTCAGTCCTTTCTGGTCATATTTATCAGCCAATGTACAAACCCTAGAGTGATCTTCCACATGAGTTGTCGGAACTTCCTCCTCACAGATACGGCACATTATTGAACTTTCCTCCGAAATAAGGGGTTGTTCCCCCCAGTAACCCCAAGAAATATTGTGCCGATGCTTGGAGGAGTGTTCATGAGAATCTTTTGCTGGAGGAAAGTTGAGAATAGCAACAGCGGCATCATCCCTACCTTGTCGACTCCCAACTATATTTGGAGGTTCAACTTTGCTATCATTCTGCTCTTCTGACGCTGGCGCTTCTTTCACAGTTTTCAGTGCTGGAGATGGAAGTTTTTTCCAGGAAGACATTCTATCAATGTTTGCAGGAGATTCAGATTCCTTTATAGCATAATTTTCAGGAGGAGCAAGAGGGGGAACTGAGCGTACAACAGCGTCTTCCTTCCAGTCCAAACCATGCTGCTCCTGACTATAAGCTTTCTTGGTAGATGGTACCTTTGCAGCACTGTAACTCCTTCCCGCTCCACTCGGCGGTATTTTCTCTATAGAATGCAAGACTCTTGACTGACGTAGTTGTACAACTTGTTCCTCCTCCCCCCAGCTTTCCTTATGAAACTGAAGTAATCTAGTACATCTGGTAAGGATAAAAAGCATCCGAGTATGAAGCTGCTTGAGGACGCCCGGGGGAAGCTCTTGACGTCTATCATCTAAGTCCTGAACAATGCCTTCACACTGAAGCCAGAAATCTCCAGGAGTAGTCATAGCACAACTTCGAGCCAAAATTAGCAAGTCTTCAAATGTTTCCTCCCACTCAGGATGGCTTTCTGCATTTTTCTCAAGAACTCCCACCAGGTCCGCTGCAAATACTGCAAGGTCAGAGTTTACTTCTTCCTTTGCTTTCTCAAATTTTGCCCGAATCAGATTCAATACTTCCTGGAAAAGACAGACGATTAGATTCTGCATACAAAAAAGATCACAAGGGGATAATAGAGATAGGAGACTTTAGAATACCTCCACATTGTTCGACCTACGAGGCTTCCATAATGGAAAGGGACGTACACCTTTTGAGTTCAACTCATGAGAAAAGCTTTTGATGTCACCAGGAAACCTCTTTCGTGGAGCACTGGTCATACGAAGTAAGGCTTGATAACGAGGCGATTCTGACTCTTTGGGATTTTCCCATTCATATGAATTCTAGAAAGATAAACGTCAAGTCACCAAGACCATTTAAAAGCTAAAGCTAATACAAATATCACAAACTACTTTTTAAAAAGTATGTGATGGAGAATAATTGGGTACCTCTGGGGTGCAAAAGTCTGAATTTCTTAGAGGGCCAGAACGACCGGATGACATCTCAGAGCGACCTGCGAAGTACCAACAGAAGCAAACTTGAGAAATAAGAACGGAAAATCTAACAGGGGGCACAAATGATCTGGATACATTACAGTATAAGATGCGTTTAGGCAGTGATTAAGTTCCACTATTAAAACAGATGCAGATATATTGAAAGTAGCAAGCCTCTGATATCATACAAGCTAACATACTCATAACAAGCAGAACACGGAACAAGTTTATCACAAGTACCAGCACAGCAAGCTGCCAATACGTATTTCTCTCATAATTCCCATTTAGTATCTAAGTAACGGAAAGGGTTGAGACAAAGTCATTGCTTACCCCCATCAACCATTTTAAGATGTTATTAGTATCTAAGGACATACCAGTTCCCGATGAGGATGCTACATTCTGCAATCGAGATCCTGATGGCGGCAAAGTAGGGCTGAGGCTCCTCGGTGGTCCTGTATCAGGAGACAAACTATCACGATCACTCTTATTGTCACTTGGTCGAGTGCGATCCATGTTCTCTTCTAACCCTAGCTTGCTACTCCCAGCTTCTTTCTTTCTATTGCCACTACCAGAGCCAGAAGTAGCTGAACCCGAGCCCAAGTCACCACCATCAGCACCCATCTTCGACAAATTGCTCGTAGCCGGATCATTCCTATAATTGAAAACCCTTTCCTGTGGCAAAGGTCCGGATCTCGTCTTAATCCGGTTCAACCCAAGAGACGAAGCCATGATTGGAGAAACAAAAGCAGGTCCTTCCTTCACTTCCGGCGGAGGTGGTTTCTTCACCTCGGAACTAGGAGACAAGTTCGATTTTCCAATAGAGTGAGCTTGAACTTCAGATGAAAGTTGTTTACCCTTAGATGAACCATCCTTCTTCTTCAAACCATCTTTAATCTGCGTCTGCTTGCAACCAACTCCAACAAATCCAGGAATAGGGATCGGAGGTTCATCCTTGGAAGCGGATTTAGACTTCTTCTTATCTGATCGTATCGGAGAGTTGGAGCCAACAGATCTGGGACTATTAGAGCTATCGGGACTAGAAGATCCAGATTTCTTCGAAGAGAAGAAGAGTTTGTTCTTGAATACCATTTTTTCGATTCCGCTGATTCAAAACCTAATCGCTTACACACTTACACACCAAATCCAACCATAAATCCAGTTGTCAATTTCCAACACTCGGACTTCACGAGAGAACAAATAGCTTTCTCTCTCACTCGCTGAGACTCTCTGGAAGATCTTCAGAGTTTTCGAGGTTAAGGATTTTGAGGAAGCGACGAGGAAGACGAAAGCGTAACTGTTAGTGGGAAAGCCTAGATTCAGTGCCTTTGTCATTTAATTTACTTGAAATGGAAAACAGTCAATTCTTTGTTAAGACTAAATTTTGACTTTTTTGACTTAAACTAAAATTAATTTTATTCAATCATTTCTTAACAAAACAACTCAATTTTTTCATATAAATCCACAAATAACAACACATTATTAATCAATATCTCTATTCCATTACTTAACAAAAATGTTATTTTCGTAATTTTAGATAACAAAGAAAACGATCTTTTGTTTTCTCGCAAAATAAATAAATGAAAATATTGTTTAAGTGCTGATGATCTACAACTACAAGATGTGATCTAGCTTATGTGAATCCGAAAAGTTTCCACTAACACAGTGCATGCATCCAACTTTATGCGGTCCATGGCAAAACAACAAATCCTCATTGGCTCATTGCGATACAAACTTATTATGACTATTAGATTTGGGCCATTCCTTATTACATTTTGGGCCCATATTAGTCGGACTTTTATATTAGTAATGGACATGTCAAGGGAGAAGAGTCAGGCAAAACGATCATACAAGTCACAAGAGATAAAGATGGTTCAAGATGAGTTCGATCTACTTCTCTTTATTTTCAGATCAACAGTTTTGTAACTATTTTTTATTTATTTTTCAGTAATTTTGCTAGCTAAATATTAAATGATGTGTTCACGTTACGTCTATATCTCAATTAATAACATTACTTTCTGCTTTTCAATTATCGAATAGATTGAATCCAAATTTTTTTATGACGAAATAAATTACTATAATGGTATGCATCATGAGTGTACTATTGTATTCTTGCATGTGATTTTTGATCAACATGGTGTTTTTGTCATTACTATCAAAAGACTTCCATCGCTGCGATATTGGATTGTCAGAACTCGGAAAAAAACAAATTATGTCGTAGCTCAATTCCACGAAAAAGTCTAAAACAATAATTAGCAGCTCTATATAGATAATCGAAGGCAAAGGTAATTGTTTATAATTTTGCAAAAGCACGACATATAGGATAACGTGCACTCTTCAAAAGCTATTTAGCAATGCAATCACGGTGGAATTTGTGCATGTAATCTCTTAGCCTAACATAACCAAAACCTATGGTGACATCTTCTAGACAGATTGGGGAAACTTCTTCTTCGTCTTTCCCTAAACTCCCCTTGTTCTTCTCCACCATGCACAGCCCTCTCTAACTTCCATGAAATTCCAAGACGTGGAGATACATTTTGGCCCCTGAATCTTCTCAGCTTTATACGTACACCTCCATCGTAAATTATTGCGGAGGCGTAAACGGTGAAGGCGCCGTAAACAAGGGTCGAAATTAGGCAAACAAGTCGGCATACGATGTCAAGAGCCCACGAAAGACTAATTGCTTCTGGATGTCCATAATTACTAGCAAATAAGTCTATATCAAAATAAAAACTAAAATGTAAGTATTAACAGGTGAGAAATGACCAGATCATTAAGTAGGGAGGCTCTTCTCTGGATCTGGCTCGACGTCGACGAGAAGCAGGATGAGCCATCAAAGGATCCACTAAAGCACCAAACTCAAAAAAAAGAGAGCCAAATATTGCAACTACTCAAGTCAGTCTAAATATAGTTAAATGCTGCGCTATATATCATGCATATACATATGTCATTTGATTTTCTCTTTGCCATTATTTACTCTCATTCGATTTTAATACAAAATTATTTAAGTTGTTGTTGTAAACAGACGTTGCTGTTGCTGTTGAGTTTGATTTAGAATAGTTAAGTTTGGTTTTGGTTGGAGAAAAGTTTTCGTTGTTAAGCCAACTCGTGATCATTTAATCTGTTCTTTTTTTGGTAGGGGGTGATCATTGAATCTTTTGTTTTGAGTTTTGTATGTCTATATAGAGTCTAATACCATTAAAACAAAAAAAATGTCGTGGTAACCAGAATTAAATGATGTAAAAACAGAAAACAAGAATTAAATGTCGGATGTAAAAACAGAATTAAATTTCGGATGTTTTATGTGGATCATAGCGTGAGAGATGCGTTTATGGCATCTTTTGATATAATCTTCGCTTTGTAGGTCCACTTTTGATCTGATCTGATCTATTATCTATATGGAATGTTGTGTATATAATAAACTGCAGTGTAGTATTTTCTTAATAATGTGATATTAATATCTAAATTCTAGGCTGGAGAAAATGACGTGTGCTGCATATCCCCCAGACTCGAAATAACGATGTTATCGTGGGAGATGATCGTCAATTTTTTTTTTGTTTAGAGATCGTCAAGTTGTTGTGATCATTGACTCCTTTCCATTTTTTCTATAGATTTGAATTTTAAATATTCATTTTCATAAAAAAATGAAAACTTTATTATTATATTTGTGAGATAATTAGATATGTTTTAAAACATTAGTAAATTTAGTATAGTATTAGTTTTTACTAAATTAAGAAGAAAGTGACGCACGAAATGGCGTAATTTCCTCCCCCGGACCACATGCATCTTATAAATACACAAAAACGATGTCAACGAGTGATTTTAGTAATATGTACATTAAAGTAATATTTTCTTTTTGGTACCAATAATTACCTTAATTAATACAAGTATAGTTTAAGCAACAAGCAACATTCTTTAATAATTCGCGAAAAATATTAATAAAAGTACAATGACAGAAAAAATAATTAAAAATTGGATTAAAAAAAATAATATTAGAGTGATGACATAATCACATGAGGATTTAGATTTAGCTTAATAATGTTTAGTTGTGGAACTAAATTTCCGCAACAATTATTTTGTTGTATTTAAATCATTTTATGAAAGTCTAATCTTTACAATTACTTTATAGTACCATCCGATTAATCAAAGATTAAAAATATAGTACTAAAATACAAATTAATATATTTTGCCAAAAAAATGCAACGTGCAAATGTTTATCTTGGTCAAGAGAACGTGCACGAAAGTAGTGTAACTAATTTTACTATTTTAGATTGAGCGGTGAGACAAAAAGGGGGTTAGACTCACGCGCTACACTTAGCGCGTCAGCCGACAAAAAAAAGTGTTGTCATTGAATAAAAAAATAAATTAAAACTGCCGCTTCGCATCTCGTGAATCATTCACGTTAAAATAGCGCACGTGCCTCGCCACGCGTCTCACCACAAAAAGAAACGCCACACACTGCACGACGATGCACGTGCCTTTTTAACCGACTATATCCGGTGACGTAACCGGGACAACCTGTAGCTGGTTTTTGCGCCAATAGGATATGAGAAAAAAGAATCTTTTTTTTCTTGTTATAGTTATAAATTAATGGTACGATTCACATGTCGCATGCGATTTGTTAATAAAACTAGAAATTGCGGTGAATTAACTTCATTCCACGTTTTTTCATTTTCTCCCTCAAAAGTCTCTGTTTTTTTTCCTTTTTCCGGCGAAGCTCTATTTAGCTTGATTCCGGCGTTTAACACGCGTTTTAATCGAAACAGACATTTGAGATCGAATTAATTTTGTAGCGGGCTGTGTCTTTATTATAGATGGAGAGAGATTTTCTCGGGTTGGGTTCGAAAAATTCTCCGATCACTGTCAAGGAGGAAACCAGCGAAAGCTCTAGAGATTCAGGTTATTTATTACTCTTCTCAATTTTTCTGATTCTGATTGTTTTTAAATCGTAGATTTGTTTGATTGATTAGGAGTTATTAGGACTACTTGTAGTATGGAATTTGTTTTTGGATAGCTGATTTTATGGCTTGCTCGGGAACTGGAATTGTCAGTTTGTTGCTTGGAGCAGAACATTGTCCTTTGCTTTTCTCGGGAGATGTAGAATTTGGATTTGGAAAAACTAGTGTTCTTTTCCAAAGCCTTGTCTTAAACATGCTTTCGGTCGGAGAAATTAACGAGAACTAATCTCAAGCTTCTAACATAATTAAACTCGGTAAACTTTTTTTTACTAGAGTAAATTTTTTTGTTTTGTTTGAAGAGTCTTATAATTGAGAAATACTTTATTAGTTTATACTAAAAAAAAAACGAATACGTAAAATGTTGGAAAAGAGGGGATGTATAGAGACTGATACAAAAATGATAAAATAGAGACGGTTGGTAGTAGGTAGAAAGATTAAATATACTCAAAAGAGTGAGTTGGATTAGTTTATAAGATGATTAACTTCTTGATTGTGTGAGTTGGATTAGTTTATGAGATTATTAAAATATTGATTGTGTATTTGTGTTGTGTGTTGATTAAGCGGAACTTGCGTTAGAATATTGTTCAAGGTACAATGTGGAAATAATAGTTTTCTCACCACGAGGAATATAATTATTTCAACTTTGTTTTCTTATCAGCCAAAACGTGCCACACCATAAAAGTAGTGCATCAACATGTGGTGTGGTGTGGTGGGGTTAAAGTTTGAATCTCTCTTTAATTTAAACTATTAAAACAAACTTAAATTATTGGAGTTTCGTACAATGACTTTCAATCAAATGTTTTAGAATTAGACACGGTTTTCGAAAGTGGTTTTCCCTCGTTGAATTTGTCAACAGTATCAGATTCTACATTGTTGGTTACTAATCTTTTCCTTGAAGTAGGTGTTGAATTAATCCTCTGTTGTTTATGTAAGGAGATCTCGAGACATTTATGGTTAACAGTTAACACTACATGTTTGACTTTAAACTGATTATCTTTTATTCTTTTTCTTTTGTAGCTCCCAACAGAGGAATGAACTGGTCTTTCTCAAACAAAGTATCAGCTTCTTCTTCTCAGTTTCTATCCTTCAGGCCAACTCAAGAAGATAGACATAGAAAGTCTGGAAATTATCATCTTCCTCACTCTGGTTCCTTCATGCCATCATCAGTAGCTGATGTTTATGATTCAACCCGCAAAGCTCCTTACAGTTCTGTACAGGTATTTGTCATCAAAACCTATGTTAACCAAGACCCTTGTGTTTTTTTTATCCTTCGCAAGATAGCTTTAAAAGTGAGCCCTGTTTTATGAGCATATAGTAATTGGTTTTGAGTCTAGTTTAGCACAAGTTCATGGCAATTAGTTTGTGGATCTAATCTTGGTTTAATACTGATTCATTTTAAGTGTAAGCTAAGCTTCTCATTTTTGATAAGTTAGTTCATACAATGCCTCACACCTACTTTATGGCTTGTTACTCTCAGGGAGTGAGGATGTTCCCTAATTCCAATCAACACGAAGAAACTAACGCAGTTTCCATGTCGATGCCGGGTTTCCAGTCTCATCATTATGCACCAGGAGGAAGAAGCTTCATGAACAATAACAATAACTCACAACCTTTGGTAGGAGTTCCTATCATGGCACCTCCAATTTCAATCCTTCCTCCTCCAGGTTCCATTGTAGGGACTACTGATATTAGGTACCCACTAGTCATCATATCATACAGAAACTCTTTCTACATTTTCATAGTTGACTAAAGACTTATTTTTGTCAGATCTTCTTCCAAGCCAATAGGTTCACCTGCGCAGTTGACGATCTTTTATGCCGGTTCAGTTTGTGTTTACGATGACATATCTCCTGAAAAGGTATCTCAATCATTTTCTTCCATATATGCATCTCTTTTACTCGTAAGGTATGGTACTCATTTGCTTTCTTTCATTTCTCAGGCAAAGGCGATAATGTTGCTAGCTGGGAACGGTTCCTCTATGCCTCAAGTCTTTTCGCCGCCTCAAACTCATCAACAAGTGGTCCATCATACTCGTGCCTCTGTCGATTCTTCAGCTATGCCTCCTAGCTTCATGCCTACAATATCTTATCTTAGCCCTGAAGCTGGAAGTAGCACAAACGGACTCGGAGCCACAAAAGCGACAAGAGGCTTGACGTCAACATATCACAACAACCAAGCTAATGGATCCAATATTAACTGCCCAGTACCAGTTTCTTGTTCTACCAATGTAATGGCTCCAACAGGTAAAAAACAAAGTCAGAGACCTGATACTACATTCGCCATCTAACTTACTAGTATTTTCATGGATGTAACTTCATTCTCGTTCTGTTTCTTATGCAGTGGCATTACCTCTGGCTCGCAAAGCATCCCTGGCTAGGTTTTTAGAGAAACGCAAAGAAAGGTACGCAACACTTCTTTAGAATACACCATTCAATAGTTTCTTGGGCTAACTCTCTTTCTCGCTGTGGGTTTCTCAGGGTCACGAGCGTATCCCCATATTGCTTAGACAAGAAGTCATCGACAGATTGTCGCAGATCAATGTCTGAATGCATTAGTTCTTCTCTCAGCTCTGCAACCTAATTTCATCTACAGTAAGAAGGTTGCTTTAGACCACTCCACATCCATATTTGCATTTCAATGGCGGTCTTTTCAATGTCTCAGTTAATTTTTCCTCACTCGCCACACTGAGTTTCTCCTTAGCTTTATATATACGATAGTGTATACTTTGTTTACATGTTTTTTGGTGGAATGGAACTTATGAGAGCATATCAGATATGTACTTGGGAAAATTAGTAGAAACTGTTTGTTTCTTTTTTTTTAACTCTGTTCTTTTGTATATATCACTGAAGCTCGCATATGTATAATTCATGTAATGGAATTGCATCGCTTCTGTTTCCCTAAGTTATTTCTCTAATCAATTTTCTATTCAAATATGGGGATTTTTTTAATAGGATTTGCTAATTTGTACTCTGGTTAACAATAAGCTTGATACATTACCAGTTACCAACTCGAATTCACAAAAGAAGTCATCATTATATATGGAGAAAATGGAACATCTTTTAGAATTTGCTTTAATTCGTTTTGGCTAATTATTTTTCGGTCTTCGTTTTGGCTGTGAGTTTCTTTGTAACATCCTAATTTCAATATGTGGGCCATTTTGTGTTGTAGCCCATCAAGGCCCAATGTCTTATTGCACAACGAAAAGGGATGTTGCAAAAGATGATAAACCGGATATGAATTCAGTCGCGGTTAAGTTAACGCGAAGACAAAACCGGTTGGACATGTTCGGTTTTCGGCGATGATTATTTCAACGTTTTTCAGTCTAATCAAAACCAATACGAGCAGACACAGCTCCGTACGATCACAAGGATTCACTGATTTCTAAGCTTTTCATAGAAAGAAGAAGAAAAAGGCGGAATTCGATGGTGGATGCGATTCAAGTAGCTGAGCTGAGAAGATTCGTCGAGCAGTTGAAATTGAATCCTTCGATTCTCCACGATCCTAGTCTGGTTTTCTTCAAAGAATATCTCCGAAGGTGATTCATTCTTCTCTGACTTATCTTTCTTTCGGTGAATTTCATTTGTCAGTTGAATTTTTCCATGGAGCTGTGAGTTTCTTTGTAATCGATGCTCGTTCCCGTCTTATCGTGTACAGTTTAGGAGCTCAAGTTCCGAAGATTGAGAAAACTGTAAGTTGTCTTTCTTATGAATTATCGATGTTTAGGTTTCTCTTGTTTGTGCTACTTGGGATTGAGTTCTTAATATCTTTGTGTTGAATTGATGTACAAAACCCTTTTCTAGGCTTCAACACTATCTAAATGTTGATCGAATAGTTAACTATAAATTGCAGGAAAGAGATTATGAAGATAAGGCTGAGACAAAACCCAGTTTCTCTCCTAAACATGATGATGATGATGATGATATTATGGAGTCTGATGTTGAACTCGACAACTCTGATGTAGTTGAACCAGACAATGAGCCTCCTCAGCCGGTAGGTGTTGAAGTTATCATCTTTGGATATTATGTGGTGCTTGTGTCTCTATGCATTTTTTTACCTGATTGGATGATTTTACTTTCTTGTCTTAGATGGGAGACCCTACTGCTGAAGTGACCGATGAAAATAGGGATGATGCTCAGTCAGAGAAGAGCAAAGCTATGGAGGCAATCTCTGATGGTACATAACTACCGTTGAAATTGGTTTTGATTATCTACTTCATAAGATTTCTCCTTAATGCTTGATTGGTATACAGGGAGGTTTGACGAAGCTATAGAGCATCTAACAAAAGCTGTCATGCTAAATCCTACTTCAGCGATTCTCTACGCCACTAGAGGTAACTTTCTTTTACTAGTTCACTCTCCCTTTTCGGCTGAATGTGGGTGATAATACTCAATATTTGTGATTGTTGTCCTGCAGCTAGTGTGTTTTTAAAAGTTAAGAAGCCAAATGCTGCAATTCGTGATGCCAACGTAGCGTTACAGGTGATCATTTCTCTTGACATAAACTTGTTTTGTTTGTGCTGAAAATGGATTTGGTAAAACAAGTTTATGTCTCAATAGTTTTATGGCTTGGGAGAGTGATTTTATATCTCAATGGTTTTCTTCCATAAACAAGCTAAACTAGTTTATTTTGGGGTTTAGTTCAACTCTGATTCAGCTAAGGGGTACAAATCACGAGGTATGGCTAAGGCCATGTTAGGCCAATGGGAAGAGGCTGCAGCTGATCTACATGTCGCATCAAAATTAGATTACGATGAGGAGATAGGGACAATGCTTAAGAAGGTAATTGCGGAAACCTCTTGATATCACTGTATGGTCCTTGAGTTTTACAGTACCAAATATATATGCTGAAAATGTGTACTTCCCAGGTTGAACCCAATGCAAAGAGAATCGAAGAACACCGCAGGAAATACCAACGCCTGAGGAAAGAAAAGGAGCTCCAAAGGGCTGAACGCGAGAGACGGAAACAGCAAGAAGCCCAGGTCAGACCGACTCATACCCATAATTAAATGTTGTGTAGAGTTACATTCTTTTGATTATCTTCTTAGCAGAAATCACATAGGCCTGATTATCTTCTCCCTGTGAGAGTTAAAATATAACCTCTTCTGATATTATCAATATCATATCATATCAAACATCTCACGCTCATTGATTTGCTTCTTGCTCGTGAATCCTATCAATGCAGGAGCGAGAAGCTCAGGCTGCACTCAATGACGGTAAACATTTTATCCATTTCTTTCAACGGTTTTCTACTTCATGATATTTTTGCAAAGAACTAATTATGTGTTGGAACATTTATCTGTGAGTCTTGCCCCAATGAATTGTCTTCACTCAATAAGAAGCAAAGCTCAATATGCTCTTGTTAGCCACTAAATCCAGTTGATAAGGCCACTAACCAGCATGCTTATCCCGCATGCAGTCTCATTTGCATTCACTTACCTGAGAAATTCTGCTAATCCAGACCAGAACCGTAACCTCCCAACAAAAACTAATTTAGGGGATAGTTTAGTGGAAACTCATGGTGTATTGACGCCTCACTAGCTTTCTGTTTCTTGCATGTATCGTAGATCCCAGTTATTCTCACAAAGCTTCATTTACAGCTTTTATAAAACTTAAAATGAAATTTGCATGTCAAAAAGGAAATGATCATCTTTTCTCCCTGATGATACAGGAGAAGTGATTAGCATCCACTCAACAAGCGAGCTAGAAGCAAAGACAAAGGCTGCTAAGAAGGCATCACGTCTGCTCATCCTTTACTTCACAGCCACATGGTGTGGGCCATGCCGATATATGTCTCCTCTGTACTCAAACCTGGCCACACAGCACTCGAGAGTCGTTTTCTTGAAAGTTGATATAGACAAGGCCAATGACGTGGCTGCTTCTTGGAACATTAGCAGCGTCCCGACCTTTTGCTTCATCAGAGATGGCAAAGAGGTGGACAAAGTTGTCGGAGCTGATAAAGGTTCGCTTGAGCAGAAGATTGCACAGCACTCTTCTTCTAAGTAATGTTTTATCTCTTCTCTCATTACACTCCTCTCGCTTGTACTGTATCTTTGCAACACAATGATTGTCCCGTAATTTAAAAGTGTAGCATAACTTTTAAAGTACTTGTAATTGGTTAGATGACAGATCAGATCAGTTGAATAAGAAGAGTTAAGAGAGCAGAGATACTTTAAGTGGTAGTTTGCTACGCTATCGGTTGGATATAACAGGATGAACCAAGTAAAAAAAACAGAGGCCATGTTGAGAAACTAACAATTGTCGAGACACAAATTAAAAACTGAAAATGGGAAAAGATAAAACAGTAAATAAACGACAAATACAAGTTGATAGAGGGTGGTGCAGCTTGCTTGATTTGTACAGAGCTTGGAACAATCTACGTCTATAGACTCGCCAAGATCCACTTTTTTGAAGTATCCCTTCTTTCCAATGATAAAAGCTATGTTGCGAGTAGGGCGAGGTATATACCTGTCTTTATCAAGTACCACAGCGACCTTCTTCTTCTCGTCAACGAAGAAACTCCCACCTCTAACCAGAAACTGAAAACCAAGACCGGTGATTGGTTTCATATCAACCTTTAAGAACAACTTGTTCCACGATACCGCATTGGGCTCAATCCTGCTACTAATCCATATCTTCACCGTATAACCACCACATTGTTGAAATAGCACCGCAAGATGCTTTTCTCTAACACTAGAAAGAGTCACAGGCAGAGGCAGACGCGGTCCAAATCTCTCTGTTTTAGAATCAAAACATAGTAAGAAATCAGGGATATCTCCCACTTGGAAACAATAATATTTTTGCCAGAACTAAAGCTAACTGATTTGTCCATTAACCTAATTGATTTACGGCCTTATAATGATGTAAATGGGCTCAACATTTGGCCCAACAAAAGAGCAGTTTCCTAATTTCATCTGATTTTGGCAGCAAACTGATCGTAACTTGGATTCTGTCTGTGATTAAGTAGGTAGTCATTCATAAATCTGGAGCTTCGAAAATCTCTCTGGTTTAGGTAATTACTGTCGCATATAATGATTTATTGCTCTAAATCCAACTTTTGAAATTTTCCAATTACGACCAATTCTCTATAAATTTCTCAGCAAAAATCACGGCGGGAATATGAGGCGGCTACCACCGTGGATGCTCGGTGGCGCGTCAACCGGTGAAGCAGCTGCACGCAATGGTTCACAACCCGAAGCTCCCAAAACAAAGGCTGAAAAACGACCAAAAAGAGTCCAAAAAACCAAAGAGAAAGACTTAAATCTCAAGTCAGATGAACCTAAACGAGTTCCCAGGAAGATTAGGGAAGAAGCTAAGCGTAGCCCGGAGGTGATTCAATCAGTGACTGTTCCTGAAGATGATGATCTCACAGTTGATGACTTATTAAGCTTTGCTAATGAGGTAATGTAATACTTCAGTTCCACAGTTTTTACTATTAAGGATTTGTGAATTTACTTAACAATGAATCTCAGTATGTCCAACGTGATGAGGAAGGAACAAGAAAGGAGCGTGAAAGAAGCTTGTCAGTGTCTGAAACTACGCTAGTTCTCGATGAAACCAATATGACTACATCATCTCAAGGAGGAACCAAAGATTCAACAGCAGAAGACATGTTACAATTGCTAATGGGTCCTTTTTACAAGAAACGTTAGAATTGAAGCACAACTGAGTTTTCAAGTGCTTCAACATTTCTTTTTTACTTTTGTTACTGTTTTGAATTCTGTTCCAGAGATCCAACATCTTTATAAAGCTTTGTGTTTTTTTCTCCAGGACCAAAAATATTATAGAATGTAGGAGCTACTGAGTTCATAAGCCCATAGAAAGAGCAAACGAAAGCATTGTGCTCGTGAAAATTAGATTTCCTTGATTTTGGCAGCTAAAAGGACCGAAAGCACCACTTTTTCAAGCGCATCAGTGACGTGCTGCCTTAACTAACTCAATCACAAACCTAAAGATAAAAACTTCAAAGAGCTTAAGAATCAAAGACACTGACTAACTTGAATATTCCCACAGTTACGATGGCTATTATTGGTTAAGAGTGGGGATGGGTGTATATATAGTGACGGCCACATGTAGAAAACCCTAGTTGATCACGGACTAATGGGCTGAGTTTGTTATTTCCTTTATTGGGCTTGTAAGAATAAATCACTTGGTCTTAGTAGTTTGTAAGTTAGTGGTTACCTCCACTAAATGAATATCTTTGTAATTGTTGGCTAACTTTAATGAATGTGAAGCATGCTTAAGAAAACAAGGCAAAATGTAAAATGAGAAGAAGAGAATCAATAAAGACATTTACCCTCCTAATCAATCTTTCATAAACTGTATATGAATTTTTTTTAGGGGGTTTTCTGACCCCAACATAATTTAAAGTAAAATAAATTTGATCATATGAAAGTTTAAGGAATAATTAAACAGGTTGTATCGCCGGAGGTGTTTCCGTTTACCTCTCTCACACCTATTTCTCTTCTTCTATCTGACATTCGAAAGCTCTCTCTCTCTATCTCTCTTTTTTACCGCGCTTGCTACACATTGTGGCAGACATCAACTCCTACCTAAATCTGGTAGCAGCCCATTTTCAGATCGAATTGACCCCAAGGAGATCACATCAGGTATAAGAATCTCAAGTTAGCTCGTATCGTCTTCTTTAGCTTTCACTGCGTTTCCCGTTGCTTAAACATGTTCAATTTCGATTTATTCGAGTGTGATCTGGATCGGCTTCGTTATCATTTTCGTTTTTTTCCCTTCTCTGAGTTTGGATCCAGTCAAGTGATTTAGATGCGATAAAGCTGGGATTGTTGAGAGAGAAGATCAATTCTGGTTAATATTGACTATATTTGGCTCTTCTGTGATTTGCAGTTTTTGGGGGTTTTGAGGAATGAATTTCTTGCTTCGATCTGCTTCTTCCGCTACTCATCGGCCTCCGGTGATCGAACCACCAGCTACGCCGCCTCAACCTCCCCCTGAAACAGCGAAGCCCGGAGTTACTTTGGAAGGGCTGATTGCTGAAGAGCATTTCCCACAATATCCATCAGTAGATGAAGATCTCGATCGTGTGGGTGATGGATCTGGAGACCTTGATGGTAATGGAGAGTCAAATGCTAAGTCTGGTGGCTCTGGTATGGAGAGATTCTCTGATGTGTCTGAGGAACAAGGATGGATCGCCATTCCATACAGTATATAACTTACTCTCTCTACTTAAAAAGTTTTTAATTTGAAGTTATTCAATTAAGAGCCTTTTGTTACTTATCCATGATTTGGTGATTTTTCATTACAGAGGAGATCCCTGATAACTGGTCTGAGTCAGTTGATATTCATTCTTTACGGTCGTTGGATCGTTCCTTTGTTTTTCCTGGTATGCTGTTTCTCATATTCTCATCTCACCATTTACTTTTAAAGTGCCTCTAGTGATTGAACAACAACGACATTTTCTACGATACTATAGGGGAGCAGATTCAAATCCTTGCATGCTTATCTGAGAGTAAAGGAGACACAGAGATTATTACCCCTTTTAAGGTTGCTGAGGTAATGAGCAGAACTGGACAAAGAAAGGTCTCTGACAAACAAAATGGAGATATGTCTGATGGGGCGAGTACGCCATCAGGGGATGGAGAAATGAGTCCTGATGCTCAATTTGCTACTCAGAATGGTGACAGTCCTTGTAAAGAGAGTTTGGATTCACAAAAAGACTTATCTGATGGTGAATCAATCTTGAGGATGGAAGATCATAAGAGACGAACAGAAGATTTGCTTTCCAGGTTTCAGAAGTCTCATTTCTTTGTTAGGATTGCAGAGTCTGGTGAGCCACTTTGGTCAAAGAAAAGTTCTCTGGTCGCAGATACAGAGATGGATGAAGAGAGGAAAAGAACAAAAAGTAGACCTTGTGTCAGTGCTTTTGTAGATAGAGGAGACTTCGATCCTAATGTTTCTGGAGGTGTAGCTAGAAGTAAGGCAAAATGCTGTGCCTTACCAAATGGAGATATAGTGGTATGTGATGGTAAATTTGTTACTTTCTTTTTTCGTAATAAAACTAGGATAGTCTGTTTGAATTGATTTATGAACCAGTGAAATTCCTCTTCTTGTGTAATGCATTGTCTGATTTATGTGAATTTACCGCCCTACTCGTTCAGATATTCTGAACTTTGATAACCGAGTTGATGGACCTACTGATTCTTAGACAACACCTTTGTTTGGAAGGATGCAGGTCTCTTTACAAGTTTATATTGTCGACTGTCCCAAAGAACCCATCATAGAGATACTGCAGTTTGAGAAGCATCAGGACCAGGACCAAAATCCTGAGAACGATAAGGATCCATATGGGAATCTTTTAAAGTGGTTGATACCGCTGGATAACACTATTTCTCAGCAACCCCGTTCTTTACCACCTCCTATAACCCCTAGCCCAAGTATCAGTAGCACTGCACACAAGCCAGCGATATCTTCTACCTCAGGCTCTCAACTCTTCTCATTTGGTCATTTTAGAAGCTATTCAATGTCCGCTCTGCCTCCAAACACTGCACCAGTTACTGGACCCATAAAAACACAGAGCTCTAAACCATCATTTGATATTGAAGATTGGGACAGTTACTCAGGCCAAACGGTACGAAACGGTCAGAAGTCTGGGACTGAAGAGCTCTTGTCTTTTCGGGGTGTCGCATTGGAGCGGGATAGGTTTTCTGTTCGTTGTGGACTCGAAGGCATCTGCATCCCTGGTAGAAGGTGGAGGAGGAAACTCGAGATCATTCAACCTATTGAGATAAACTCTTTTGCAGCTGACTGCAATACAGATGATCTTCTCTGCGTTCAGATAAAGGTTTGTCTCTGCATCTCTGTTAATTTTTGGTGTTATTGTGGTCAATTTTTTTTCTGGGATGCATCCTAACTTACCTTTTTTACTGGCAGAATGTGGCTCCTACCCATGCTCCAGATATTGTAATATACATAGACGCCATAACAATTGTTTTTGAAGAAGCAGGGAAAAATGCTTCCCCTTCTTCAGTACCAATAGCATGCATTGAAGCTGGAAACGAGCACAGTTTGCCAAATTTAACTCTCAGGTTAGCTTTTTTTCTTAAATTCCTCGTAATTATTTTATTTTGTATTGAAATTCTCCCATCAATCTTCTTGATAAAAATTGATAGATTTAGATATCAGCATTTTGCTTTAGTCCAGTAAGTCTCAGAAGTCTTCAGTGATGTCCAATACAAAATAACCCATAATATTAGGTAATCTTGGGTAGTGACCAAGAAACCATAGAACAAGTTATTGAATCTAACAAGTCTCTGAGAGTAACTATTCTCAACAAGCACCGTGGTTTGGAGGCTAAAACAGCTAGAATACCCTTTCAGGAACATTATAGACTGCAGTTACCCACCCTTAGGTTTTCTTGCAATCTTTCAGGAAAGGTGAGGAGCACTCATTCATCGTAAAGCCTGCGTTTTCTGTTGGGAGTAATCTGAAGCCCTCTGCTGCACGAAATAAACTCAAATCATCGAGTTTGTCTCTTCCAACTGTAAATTTTGAAAGAAAAGGGAGCGGTTTAAGTGGTGATCAGTATGCGGTTATGGTGTCATGTCGGTGCAACTACACAGGTAGATCCACATTACCGTGGTTTGTAGCCATGTTTTTTTCTTTTGTCCATTCATATCTATAGCTGTTTCATCAATGCTGTTTTATGTTGGACTCAGAATCAAGACTGTTTTTCAAACAACGGACAAAATGGAGACCACGAGTTTCGAGAGACCTGATGATCTCTGTTGCGTCTGAAATGTCAGGAGAGCCTTGTGGTCCCCATGGGAGAGCCTCTCAACTACCCGTTCAGGTCATTCTCTCTCTTTATCTCTCTCTGACATTCCCTAGATAATAAATGGGACAATGCATGAACTAATGGAAGGAGTTCGCATCTGCAAGTGACAGTGACTGCTAGTGTTTACCCAAATGACTGAAGGTTTAATTAGATGTTGTTGCTAAATTGTGGTTGCAAAAGTTGCTAAAAACTATGCAACTCTGGCTTCGTATATATGAATAAGAAACCATGCAACAGTTACAAAGCCACCTATTTGCAATGTGGTCATATTCTTCAAAATTAGCCAATTTCTAAATCTGCAAATACCAATCCCAATGGCATCTTTTATTCTACCTCATACTTTTTCTCTACTGGTTTCAGATTTTAACTCTTCAGGCATCGAATTTGACTTCAGAAGATCTATCTTTGACCGTTCTCGCTCCTGCATCCTTCACATCACCTCCAACTGTAGTGTCCCTAAACTCTACGCCTACGACCCCTATAAGCCCATTCCTAGGATTCTCTGATTTCACCGAGAGAGTACAAAACGAGAAACGCAACACTACAGTGCGTAAACAGCAATCGTTACCCCCAATTCCACTGGAGACAAGGACAGAGAACAACACAAATGGTGAATCTTCCAATCCTTCAGATGTTGTTCCAAAGAGCGGCTTAGGTTGCACACATCTCTGGCTACAAAGTCGAGTTCCCTTAGGGTAAACATCTGATAATAATATCCAATGAGCTTCTGGTATGGGTTTACCATTATAAATTGATAACGATATTCCTAAATGCATCAGATGCGTTCCTTCGAAATCTACGGCGACAATCAAGCTAGAGCTACTCCCTTTGACTGATGGCATAATCACTCTGGATACTCTTCAGATCCATGCAAAGGAGAAAGGTTAGCTAAAAAAATCTCTAGTCTCTCAGCAAAGAGACTATAAACACTTTGCTGCGTCTTCTTTCTTTCCGTGAAAACATCAGTGGTTCCATATGAAGAATGCAAATCTCGAAGCTTTAATATGTTTTGGAGTGAATCATAATCATAAAATGTTAGATGCTCGTGTTTAATGACTGAAACACCAATGAACTTGTGTGTGTGACAGGTCGTAGATACATTCCAGAGCAGTCACTGAAGATAAACGCAACTTCAAGCATTTCCTCTGGGATTTTCTAGTCTTTTACCCAATGCCACTTTTGCCTTTTTCTTTAGAGCCAAGAAGAGTCATCAAACACAGAGCAGTTCTATCTTCAGCATCTCCATAGAGACTCATCCAAAGATTGTGTGTTGAAAAATCGATTTTGGTTTCCATGTTTCGAAGGTTTGAAGAAAAGTTGTTGTAATACCCCACTTGTGCTGAACCATGTGTTTGCGTTCTTTAGCTTGCTTTTTGTAATTGATTGATTCTGAAATTCGCATAGAGACAGAAGACGCAACCATTGTTATCGAATTTACATTTGTTATTTGCTTATAAAATCAGATAATTAACCAAAACTTTTCTTCAACAAATCCAAGTATGGCTAACAAATGAAGGACAAAAAGTTAGGTGCACCGGAGCTTAATGGTGCACCCGAATGCAGGGGATAACAGCTCTACAAATCTGAAGCCATTTTCACGGTGACCCCAAAGTCGTCGTGGAGGCAAAAACCCTTTACCTCCGGGATCAAAATCTTGGGGAGAGACGAAGATGGCGACCTCGCTTTCCAAAATCCTAACGAGATCGAACACTAAGAGATACTGGTGCTCTACTACAACAAGTATCTCTGCCTCTCCTTCTTTACCGAAACAATTCTGGTCAAGACACTTCTCTGCCGTCGCTGACTCTTCCTCCTCTAGCTCCGCCGCTCTTGGAAGCCAATCGAGTTCTTCTGCTCCACCTCAAGGTATGTTGCTCGTGCTATGTCTTCCAATGCTTGAGCTTGGAATCTGAGGATAGTAAGCATCAATTTCTGAAAAGCTAAGCCCTTTTTGTTTCAGAGAACAAACGAGGGTCTAAGTGGTCACAATTGTTGTTGTTCTTGCCTGGAGCGATTACCTTTGGTCTCGGGTCATGGCAGATCGTCAGGAGAGAGGAAAAGGTCAGTACTTCGAAATCAATGGAAGTCCTTTCATCGTCTCAAGCTTGGTTATAGCCTGTCTTAGACTTTTAATTGAAATTTATATTCAAAATGTGCTTCACACATATTCTAGTTGTTTTTGTGATCCGTAAAGGAGTTAGAGTAACTAGATCCTGGAGTCGTAATCTGTGTGATCTGGATAGAGCACATACTGATCTATGCTGACGCAATGCAGTTCTCTGCATCGTCATGTAGACTAATTAAGTTGAATAAATGTCAGATTCCAGTGAGAATCTAAATGTTCGTAATTCTTTCATATAAGTGATCTGGCGACACTCTTATTGATTGTAAATGCATGCTGAGTACTGGCTACCATGCCCATGTCTTGGTTGAGATTTCTCTTATTCCATTACCTGATTTCCTATCTTTTTCTCTTCCAAATGGTTGCTGAAGCTGAGACATTTAATATTAATTGGTTGCTTTTCACTGAGCAGACCCCTAAAGCTTTATTCATTACTTGTTACCGCAGTTCAAAACACTGGAGTATCAACAGCAACGGTTGAACATGGAACCAATAAAGCTAAATATAGACCATCCTCTTGATAAGAATCTCAATGCTTTAGAATTTAGACGGGTTAGTTGCAAGGGTGTCTTTGACGAGCAAAGGTCTATCTATTTGGGTCCACGGTCTAGGTCCATATCGGGAATTACTGAAAATGGATTCTTTGTCATCACACCTCTAATGCCAATCCCCGGTGACCTGGATAGGTGAGGGTAATGATCCTTTCTCCTTGCTTTTAAGTCTCTCTAGTACCCTTTACCTATACAATTGTGAAAATTACTCTTTTTCTGTCAGCTGCATCGAAGTAAAACTAGGGATATAATAGGCCATTGGGTTACCTACCTTTCTGTTTTCAATTATTGTTGTGAAATTATTATAGCTCTTTCTCGGGATATAATAGGCCATTGGTTTTCTAATCCTCTCTAAACACTTGACCATACTTGTCTTATACTATTGCCATATTCTGATTGGCTGCGATTAAAATACTAAAATCTCGTGGTTAATAACTTTTATACTGTAACTAACTAGTGAGTAGTTCGAGATTTTATTAGACAGAATGGTCTGCGGCAGTGTCACTTAAGCCTTAAATGGTCTTGGCTTTGTCATAGTTTTTGGCTGCCGGTTTTAGCTGTAGCTGTTAACTGTTTGTACTTTCTGAAGTCAGATTGTTCTTTTCCTTTGTCCACTAGCATGCAATCGCCTATTCTGGTGAATCGTGGATGGGTTCCTCGAAGTTGGAGAGAGAAGTCACAAGAATCCGCAGAGGCTGAGTTCATTGCAAACCAGTCAACAAAAGCTAAATCACCGTCCAATGAACCAAAGTCCTGGTGGAAATTTTGGTCTAAGACGCCAGTGATTACCAAGGTTGGTCTTGTTCAGAAACTTTTTCCTTTGTCATAAGGTTGGCTTCTCATATATTTGGTTTAGCTCGAAACTGTAATTTTATGGGATACATCTGAATAGAAATGTCGGATCTATGCAGAGACAGATTAAATTCAGCTATCTGCAAAGTTTCACTTCTTTGTTTATTGTCTTTAACAAATCTCTTGCATACATTGTGACTCGTGAAAACTGAAATCTTGTAGGAACATATATCTGCGGTTAAGCCTGTAGAAGTAGTTGGCGTAATCAGGGGAGGGGAGAACCCGAGCATATTTGTTCCATCCAATGATCCAAGTACCGGGCAGTGGTTCTATGTAGATGTTCCTGCGATGGCTCGAGCCGTTGGCCTTCCTGAAAACACAATCTACGTAGAGGACGTCCATGAACATGTAGATCGGAGTAGACCGTATCCTGTTCCGAAGGACATCAACACCTTGATCCGTAGTAAAGTCATGCCACAGGACCATCTGAACTACTCAATAACATGGTAAACTCCATACAGATACATGAGGTGTTCTTGGCATTGTCTGGTCTTAACTGTTATGGTCAATGAGTGACATTATGTTTGTGTCTGTTTATTGATGAACAGGTATTCTCTCTCGGCGGCTGTCACTTTCATGGCATACAAGAGACTGAAGGCAAAGCCTGTCCGCAGATAAGCACTCGCTGATCAAAATCAAATCGTATTCTTTTTGTCACTTGTCTGCTGAAGTAATAATTGCAGTGGATAATTGGTTTTAGGTTATAAACTTTCATAAGAAAAAGGGACACAATTAAATCCTTAATGTTGTGGTAACTTAATAGAAATTTGTAGTTTTCTTTTTCTACGATGGAAGGAAAGTTCGAAATGGAAGCCATTTGTAGGTAAAGAAGGTTGCAACGAATGCTTGTAATCACCATTGTTCTTTCTGGTAGACTTTCAGCAGAATTTGTCGGTGTGAATTATGTATTACCTAGAAAAAGTCAATTTACGGTTCAAGAGAGTTTGTTTGAGTATATGGTATATATTTTGAAACCTTTTTGAAATTTATATCCGAGACTCGAAAGACAGCATAAACTATGAACTGCTATCAAGTAAAGAAAGAAAAAGAGACATGAACTCAAAACCTCATTTTACAAAAAAAATAGTGTTAAGTCATCTTATTCAGCTAAAATCTCATTATTCCACTGCTTTTCACCAAAAAAAAAAATCTCATTATTCCACTGCCGACAGGATCTTTGCCGCCTTTGACACCTTTGTTGCAGAGTTTTAATTTATTCATCGATCTGGTGTACCTTTAATATTTTACACGAAAGGTCAAAGACTAGCTTTCTCTTACAAATTAAACAATAGTCAACCATTGTAAACGAAAGTAGCACATAAAGTGAAGGAATTAAAATGAAACGAAATAATCTGAGTGAGGTGGAAATATCCAATTTCAAATGTGTCTTTGAAGTCTCTATGGATAATTTGTCAAAACGATAGTATTTGATAAAAGAAATGGAATGAAATGAAATTAGTAGTTATCAGTAAATCTTTTTCTTACTTAATTCATCAAATGTTTTTCATGTGAGTGTGTTTTAAAATTACGTAATCAATGATTACAAAGTAAGTAATAATCTAAAGCAAATTGTATATATATAGTAATTAGTATAATAAGATTAGATTTAACGCATGAATTAGGCCAGGTGTTAATATCAGTCTTGTCCCAGATTGTTCGCCAGAGAGAATAGAATCATCCTCGCTGTTTCCTATTTACCATTTGTTTCCACCAATCATCATCTTCTCGCATCAGAGCCAATCCATGGCGCTTTCTTTCTTTAGCTCCGTGTAATTTCTCTATTCTGACAAGTCAAATCCCTAAAAACTCCTCGATTCTCATGGCCATCGTTACCGGAGATCGATATCTAGAGAATCTCCAGAGGTTCCTTGACGAGAAAGCTGATTTGCTTATTGATGGTACCGATGTCCTCAAGCTTAATCCCGCGGGTCTTCACTATGTTCATCTCCGTCTCGAATCTCTTCGTGAACTTGAGCTTATGCTCTCCGGAGCTCCCGTTGACTATCTCCGTGCCTACGTCTCCGACATTGGCGATTTCCGTGCCCTTGAGCAGCTCCGGCGTATTCTCCGTCTCCTTCCTTCTCTTAAGGTCGTTTCATCGCTTCCTTCACCGGCTCGTGATCCTACGCCGCTCTCTCTTCTTCCTTTTTCTAAGCTTAAGGTCTTGGAACTCCGTGGCTGTGATTTGTCTACTTCTTCTGCTAAGGGATTGCTAGAACTCAGGCACACTTTGGAGAAGCTGATCTGCCATAATTCCACTGTGAGCTTTCCACTTTTCCCTCTCTTTTTTTGTTTGTTTTGGTTTAGTGCATTTCTGCTATAGCATTGAGTGGGGTTATAGTTCTGTGTTGCTTTAGTCTGTAGGGAAATTGAACTATTAGTATATTTGGAATGGACAATGAATGGTGGAAGGTTTTCATGTCATTTCTTCAGAGGTTTCAGGACGCTTAAAGGTTGACGTTATGAGTTTGTTCATGTGCTTTGCTTGTCTTTGAATCGTTTTTGGAAGTCCCTGACTAATCTTTTCCAGGTCTCCACTAAATGTAGGATGCGTTGCGGCATGTGTTTGCTAGTAGAATCGCTGAGATAAAGGATTCACCACAGTGGAATAAGTTGGCTTTCATTTCTTGTGCTTGTAACCGTCTTGTGCTCATGGATGAGTCGTTGCAACTTCTTCCAGCTGTTGAGTCGCTTGATCTGAGCCGAAACAAGTTTGCAAAGGTGGATAATCTTCGGAGATGTAACAAGTTGAAACACCTTGATCTAGGTTTCAATCAACTAAGAAAAATCTCTCACCTGAGCGAGGTAGGAAAGTTCAGGTTTCTGCATGTCCATCTATAGATTTCATTAGCTCTGAAGCTGCTTGACATTTTTGTGTTTGTTAGTTACTATCTCTTGAACCATATAGCTAGTCTTGATAGTTCTAAAAATACCATGGCATAGTTTGAACAAACAGAAGATATAGGGAACACTTTGAATTTCTGTGCTGAAGATTTTATTTAGGTTTTTCCTAGGGACCCATACACCTATTTTTTGTACTATGCAGGTATCCTGTCACCTTGTTAAACTTGTTTTGAGGAATAACGCGCTAACTACATTGCGTGGGATTGAGAATTTGAAGTCACTTGAAGGCCTGGATGTTTCCTTCAATCTTATTTCCGACTTCTCGGAACTGGAGTTCCTCGGGAGTCTTTCATTCTTGACAGACCTCTGGTTGGAAGGAAATCCAATTTGTTGTGCTCGATGGTACAGGGCACATGTCCTCAGCTACGTTTACCTTCCAAATGATGTAAGTTTTATTTTACAACTATATAATCTTGTTAAAAATACATAAATTGCACCATTTCACTTTCTGCCTGATTTTAAAAGCAATTTTAAAAGCTTTTACTTATCTGTGCGTTTTCAGTTGAAACTTGATGGCAAACATATTGGGAATAGAGAATTTTGGAAGAGGCAGGTTGTTGTTACCCGTAGGAAAAGTCAGCCTGCCAGTTACGGGTTCTACTCTCCGGCTAGAGACGAAGCTGATGACGAAGGAAGCTTTACTAGAAAAAAGGTAATCAGCAAAAAAAAAGTTACAGTTTATGTACGTATTTATAATCTGCTCGTAGCTGTTGTGGTCCTTTCTCCCCTGTGACACTAAATCCCTTAGCATGAAGAACATAAGATCATATCCGAATCAATTATGCAGGTGTATAGTATGGTATGGCTTTTTGAACAGCGTCGTGAACATACACATCACTTGATAGACAGCTTCTCTTTGTACTCTTTTAGAGTTTCAGTATCTTGTTTCTTTTGTGGTATAAATACTTACTGGAAGCTTATTATTGTTCTCTTGTTTCCTTCCACAGACGAAAATCTACCGGCTCGCGTCTATTGATAGTGAGGAAGAGAGCACCTATGTGAATTCTGATCAAGAGTCTGCTTCATGTGAACCCGAGACTCAAAGCAAAGAGGAGAATATCAAGTCTGATCATGAAGCTGATGTCTTTGGTCTAATATGTAAAGTTGAACAGTTGAAGAAAGAGCGTTCTGTTCTTTGGCTTCGGGAATTTAAGGAGTGGATAGATCATCCATCCGAGGATTTTGTGGATGTCAGCAAAAATGGGAGCAGTACTGATTCAGAGCAGAAGTACTACATGAAGAATAGAAATGGCCCAAAACATCATGGTGAAACAATGAGATATACACCAGGGCCTCTACCAAGTTTCCAAATTACAGATCTAAATCAGAAGCATCAAGCATTTTTTCTTGATGGGAAGCCAGATGAAAATGGAAACATGTCAACTTTGGATGCTAGTCAGGATATGACAGGATCATTTTCACCTTCATCACCCCCTCATTATCAAAAGGATGTCTTACACCGGCGTCAGAACCTGGTGGAAGAAATCTTACAGATATCAGCAGATTCTTATTCAGTGGCTTCGTCTGATAGTAGCTGCAGTGAAAATGAAAATTATGATTCTGAGCAATCAAATCCTGAACAGGATACGTTGAAGGATCATCTTAGTGGCAATAGAGGAGAAGACACAAGCTTGCTTGACTCTCAACCAGAGAAGAGTAGCATCATAAAGTCTTGGAAGATAGAGGATTCGTTCAAAGCGAAGACCACTAATTTTCTTTCTGGGCTACATAAAAGTGAGCTTGCTTCTGGTGTTAACCAGATTTACCGTTGGTTTGACAAAAAGCAAAGCAAGAGGAAGCCTAAAAAAAGAAATGTTTCTCCACTGGAGGAGTATAGTTTCATAAAGAAAGGAGAAACATCTCATAGAAGTGATGCAGATATCATTGATTCTTGTGAAGATGAATATATTTCTGATCATTTTCAAGAAGGTTCCTTGACTACAGGTTGTAATAGTAAGAGAAGTACTAGATTTTTGGAAACTGAAAAATCCCTTGAAGGAATGGGTGGTCTAGTGGAGGAATTTTTTACAACGACACTGTCAGATTCCAGCAATGATGAGACTTGTAGGATTTACGTTAGTTGTGATTGCATACTACAGCAAGAATCCACCTATAAGCAACGGTAAGTTTTGTTCCATCTATTATTGTGGTTTAGGTGAAAGAAAAAGTAACCTGAGTCCCTTCTGTCTTTAGTTAAAACTTGATGGAACATGCTGAGTAAAAAAAAGAGGTTATTGAGGTCGCGTAGTGCTTCTCTAGTTTGGTAGGCTTTATGCAATTTGAAAAGGAATAACTGGTCAATGGAATTAGATTGAGATGTTCTCGGTTCTCTTGTAATTCACATGTATGAATAATATACTCTTTACTTTATAACTACAAATTTGTCTTGAGAAGCCATTTACAAGGATGGCGCTCTTCTTTTCCCCCTGACAGTACTCTATAAATGCAGGGAAGTAGTGTTGCTGCTGAGTAGCCAAGAAAAACTGTATGTGCTGCTCGTGGGTGTCTCCACTGATTTACAAGGTTAGACTGCTCTTCCCTGTCTTTCTCTTATTCTTTATGTCCGAATGTGTTATGTTCTGTTGATACTGATTTACTTTTCCTTGATCCCTGGTGTCTGCAGAGAGCAGCTTAAGTTTATTGTGTTCGCATACAATCGGGGATATACGAGATGTCTCAGTTGGTCTAGGACTTCAGGTTGTGAGGTTAGTTTTTCATGGCTCCGCTTTGAAAATTGATTATGTGCCCATGTCTCACTTTCCTTCTGGTTTAGGCTACGTTTTAGGGAGGATGCAGAGTACATTTTCATGACGGCGAGCATTGAAAAAACAACAGTTTTACTCAATATCATAAAATTCTTGGATTATCAGGTTACAGAATCAAAATTTTCTTTGAAGAGGTGAGCTATCATCATCTATTTCTCCAGCTCTTTTACTATTCTTCTTCTGTTTGCTGATTTGAGATGTATTGAAACTTAAATGGCAGTTTGGAGAATGTTCAAGTGGAATTGTTTGAGAAAGAAATATGTAGTGGTTTGAAGCTGAGTATATTCCAGTATATTGTTCTCCATTTTCAGAGCAGCACTTTTGGAGGTATATTATTCTCTCTTGTATGAGGAAGCTTTATTTCTCTTAATAGGGTTTGACAAGCTTATAAGTAATTTGATTCGAGCAGTATCAGCACTGATCATTAACTATAATGTTAATCAATTTTTTTGTGTTAAACTGAACAGAAGTGTCATGGCTTCCACGGTCACTCTTTGTGGCGGGTGGACATCTTTTCATATGCAATGAAGACTTCAGGCAACTGAGTTTTCTGCCAACAGATGATGCTTCTTCATCCCCATATTTCTCACTTGACTCAAGCTGCTCCATCTCCGACATATTTGAGATGGTAACAAGTTTGTTTATTCTTTCCCTTTCTCTCGCTTATGTCAGTTTTTTATGTGCAAATTGGGGTGTTATCCAGGTTGTTGAATCAAGAGGAAGCTCGTGCTTGTCACTGAAGGTCAAGCAGAAGGATTCCACATTTCAAAGCAGCCAAAAGAGGACAGTGAATTCAGTAACATGGAAGCTCAAGTTACTCAGCCCTGAGTGTGTACCCAAATTTGTGGCTCTAGTAAATGGACTTCACCCAGATTCGACAGAATTCCCATTGTTCGTAAGGCATTTGGGTGAGAGATGAGCCGTAAATATTTAGAACTTGACATTTGTTCATAACTTCAAATTCATTTGATTCAATTTGTTCGTGAGTTTTGATTCATCTTGTATAAAGCCCTTGAGGGTCCTGTGGTGTGTCCAAAATATTCTTCGATTTGTATATTTTTAGTGTGTATCGTTCATACAACAAACAGCAAGGAAGAAGAAAGAAAATCAGATTAATATCTAGATTTTTACTTTGAAAGCCTGTGCTATTCTTCGTTTTACAAACTTTTGCAGGTGATGTAACAGTAACACAATGGAGGAACCTACTCAACCTTGGTCTTCTCTTCATCAACCTGTGCCATCAATGCCTCTAACTCTGCCTCCGATAAGCTCTCCAATCGTTTCTGCTCATTACCAACCAACCAAACCAAACTTATGTTAGGTAAAGTAGATAAACCCTGATAAAGAGATTAACGAAAAAGCAGAAACCTGCATGACTTGAGACTCGTAGTCACGAAGTTGCTGGGCATAAGTCATCTCCTTGTTACCGACTCTAAAGATATAAGTCGAAATCCAACCCAAAGTCAAACCAAGCACCAGTATCAGCTGTACTGCATTCCCCGCTTGCAACGGATCAACTCCCACATACTGCACCATATCATTATCACAAAATGAGTACTCAGAAGAACAAAGAAAAAGATAACAGATTCATTTGATATCATCAGTATGTAGATAATGAGAATTACCTCAAGTCCACTCTCTAGCCCGATACCAAGTGCAGTCACTCCCACTCCTATCAATATAACATCCTTCCTCGTGTAACCAAACGGCGTCGTCTATAACCAAATTATTTCACAACAGAGTTTGCTTCAGGACTACTACGACGATAGATTATGATGTAAATTCAAAGAGATGGAGTGCAGACCTTGGTTTTTGTAGCAGAATCGTCTTCAGTTTCAGTAGAGTTTGAGCTAACTCTACATCTCATTCTCTGTTTCTCTCCCTTTTCTACTGATGATGACAATCTATGTCCCTCGAATCTATATAAGACTTTCTTCGCAGCTCCGAATCCTGCATCATCACAACAAACACAGGAGAGTTTTACAATCGCTTCAGCTTGAAATCCTTAAGTTTTATCGAAAACGATTATTGGGGGAGAACAGAACCTGTGGTTTGTCGCCCAACCGGAAGAAGCCTTACAGACGCAGACAGAACCTCCTGATTTCTGCATAGATTCGAAACTCCGAACGGTAAAGAAGCCATTTCTGTGTTTAAGCCACAACACAAGCCGTGGTTACTAGTGAAAAAAATAATGAAACAAAAATTTAAGGGAGGACGAAGAGATTACAGAGATGGATGGTTGATATTTTTTGGGGCCCATAGGCTTTTGCTTCTTTAGTGGCGCGTGTTTCTCACCGCCCAAAAGACATGCGTGTAGACATAATTGCCATCAGAATTACTCAAATACACTAATTGCTCTTTTTTTCCAAGTTCATGTGAACAATGGGAGATTCATTCGCTGCACAATTCACAATTTCACAAATGGGCCAAATGTTTAGAAGATATGAAAAAATAAAGTAACTTTAATATAATGTAAACAGTTTGGTTTTATTATTCTCCCCCAAAGAGATAAAATTAAAATCACTCTTTTTCCAGCCCAGTGAATCAAATGAACCGGCCCTTTATTCCCATCATCTAACACCTAAAACGTCCATCTATAAACTCAAGCTGAAAACTCAAACAGCATCGTGTGATTGTACTTCTCACCAGCCTTAACCACAACAGACGGGAAATTCGACTGGTTAATCGCGTTCGGGAATCCCTGCGTCTCAAGGCACACACCCGCATGTTTCCCGTAAACCGCATTCCCTTTCCCAACCACTCCATTCACATAGTTCCCGGTATAAAACTGCATTCCCGGCACATTGGTCCACAAGTTCAGTACCCTTGAGCTAGCAGCATCACTGAGCTTCGCTGCGTGTTTCAGCCCCTCCTTCTCTTGATCAGGACAGTCCAACACGTAGTTATGATCGTATCCGATACCAACCTCTCCAATAGACTCGCCTATCCGCTTCTCCTCAGTGAAATCGAAAGGAGTTCCCTTTACAGGCAAGATCTCTCCTGTAGGAACTGTGTATTCGTCAACCGGCGTGATATGAGACCCCCATATCTGAATCTTATGGTCTAGAATGTTTCCTGAGTCATGACCTGCTAAGTTCCAGTATGTATGTTGAGCTAAGTTGATGGGAGTATCTTTGTTCTCTGGAACAGCTTCCATGTCAAGTCTCATTGTCGTGGCTGACGTGAGAGTGTATGTCGCCGTGACAGAAACCGCACCAGGGTAACCTGTGGAGGGGAACCGCAAAACATTATATAGCTAATCTAATCCCACAGAAATCAAATGCTAGAGAAAGGATATGTCATTACCTTCTTCTCCATCGGCACTGTGATATTTGAAAGTGATGAAAGGTTTTTCGCCGTCTCTCTTGTGCCCTGCAACTTCCCATATCTTCTTATCGAAACCCTTGTTACCACCTGTACAGATAGAGTAACATTTTACGGTCCAAATCCTATTTAGTTCACAGAAAGTTATAGAGAAAGTATACAGAGAAGAGAATTGTTTATACAGACCGTGGAGACTATTAGGAGGCTTGTTGATAGGCAAAGTGTAGTTAACTCCATTGAGACTGAATTTTCCCTCCTTGATCCGATTTGCCACACGACCAACAATGCACCCAAAGTATGGTGCAAGCCCTTTCTGTAACAATCATATTCATAGATAAAACACACATATTCATTAACATTGTTACAAAGTCCATCTTATTTTGATAGTTCATCACAAAGTCATTCAACAAGGTACATGAATGACCATATACATTTCTTAAATTATGATTCAGACTCTATTCATGAGATCCAGAGGCAGTGATTAGAGTTTCGATCAGATTGATTGAATCTATGTCGAGATCAGTTCAAGGATTAGGTGAATTCGAGAGAAATTACCACATATGGATCCACCGAGTCGAATCCGAGAACTACATCCCCCAGTTTCCCTTCAAATAAGAAAAACAAAGACGATAATCAGAGGATTAGGATTTGGAGACAAAACAGAGATCATCATTGAAAGGAGGAAGAAGAGAACAAACCGTTCTTGTCGGGAACAGACAAAGAGGTGATGGTGGTGCCGTAGTTTGAGATCTTGACCTGCATGGTGCCATTGTTGAGCTCGAAGATCTCTGGAGTGTTTTTGCTCTGATCCGCCATTAGAGGGCTCGAAGACTAAATTAAAGGCTTTAAGATTAGAAGCGAAGTGATTGGGATTGAGATTTTTGATTGGGGAGAAACAAAACAGAGGGTGAAGTGATTAGCTTTGGTTAAAAGAGTTATAAAATCGTAATCTCGTAACTGATCAATGTTGACGTCATCCACATCCCAAACTATTTATCATTTTTACCCCCCAAACAAAAAACTATTTATCTTGGGGGTTTTTGTTTTTCGTTTTTTACACTTTAATGCATTTCTAAACTTTTTGAAAATCAAATTACTACCCAAAAGTTACCAAATTTACTTTCAGGAATTCAAAAGTTACCAACTAAAATCCAAAACTATAGAGATTAGAGAAAAGAACAAATGTAGAATTTGGATCTAATTTTCTAATTATCAATAATATTTTAAGTAAAAAAATATTTGATTAGTCAGTTATAAAATAAAAAATTTGATAAGTCGGATTATATGCTTTTGACAATAAGAGAAAGACAAAGATATCATCAGATAACAAGAAAATAAATAAAATATACTCTAAACATATTCAGTTTGACCCCAAAAAAAAACTCTATACATGATCGTAACAGAGTATTCGCGTGAATTTAGATGTAGTTTCTCTACCCTTTTTCAGGTATCCTATGAAAAAATCAATAGTACCTATAAAAGCTTACTTTGTTGTAATTTATCCTCTTTTCGTAAATTTTAATTTGCTACCATCCAACATGTCTCAGCTTTTACCCAAAGTTTACAAAAAAAATGTCTCTGTAAAGGATTTTGATTATTCCCATAACTAGAAACAATTAAATCAAATTTATCAAAAATATCAAAGCTCTCTGAGACATGGAAAGAAATAGTGTAACAGATGGCCAAGAGGACTTTAGCTTAAAGAAGCACAATCATTTCAAAAAGCAAATCATTTGTCACTTTCTTCTTCTTCACCTATCCATCCACAAAAACACTTTCCTTTTCCTCTCATCAAGAAACTCCCTAATCCGACGTCGTTCGTTTTAATTCAGTGACACAATCTCCCACATCTTCAAACCCTTTGAAACCAGCGATTACAGAGATGCAAGATCCTCATGTCCCATCTTCTCCAACTATCTCCTCCGTCTCTTCCTCCGATCTTGATACTGAGGTCAGTTCCTGCAATCTTATACTTAATAGATAATCTAATTAAAGATCAAGCTCTTCATGTGTTTTCTAAGCTACCCATAAAGCTTTATGCTATAAAGTATCAACCTTTAATTAGAAAACTAGTTTAAAGTTCCAAAGGTTATGTTTTCAGAACTGCCCAGAAACATATATATGTACTTGTTAGAACTTGATTTGGTTTTTTTATTGGTGATGTGAGGATTTAGTCAACAGGATCGTTCTTCCATGACAGAAGCATCACACTTGGAACGCTTATGGGATTTAGTTTCACTGCAACTATGCCGATGCCATTTAGAGCCTCTTCACGCCGCCACGTGTCACCTTCCGTCGCAATCTCACGAGCTTCTAGCTCCAATGCAAGACGCAACCACCAGAGAAAGCGTCCTCCTTCAAATTCGGCTGAGCCTGAGCCGCATCGCCGCCGTAAATGGTGGCGGTTTTGCCGAGATGACGATGACGACGCCGCCGGAAATGGAATCCACCGTGGAACAGGAGATTCAAAGCGGTCATCGCTCGGGGAGTATCTAGAGGTGGAACGGAGGTTTGGAGATGAAGCCGTTTACAACTCCGCCGAGGCAGAGCTAGAGGATGCGGTGGTGGCACGGTACCAAGATCAGCAGCCGGTGATGGGGGAGCGGGCATTGTTCGCTGACGGAAGGGTTCTTCCTCCGGCTTCAGCTGAAGTGGTTACCGGAGAAGGAACGCCGGTAGCCACGTCCCTTTGTAGATTTCCGGTATCTTTAACCGGTATATGCAGCGGTGGTGGAGGATGAATACGTCGGTTCATGTGTGTGTCTTTTATTTGTATTTAGACTTAAATTTTTGTATTTTGTTCGTCGAATCGGAATCATTGTTTGTGGAAAATATAACATGTTGAATGTAGTCATTGTCAAAGTAATTATTTGAGAAATAATAATGATTGATAAGGAGAATTATGAAGGAGATTAATTACAATGGCAATAGTAAAAGATAAGCATATAGAATGGCACACATGCACAGCTTTTGGTGTAAAATGGAGTTGTTCACTTGATTAGAGTTTTTATTTAAAATGCTAAACGTTGTTCTATCATATTGAGTTTTTGCTTCAAATTATTTCATCAATACGTCTTTATACTAGTCAGTCTTTGGACAATAATTTGACCAAATCAGATTTTGAGGCAAACACAATATGATTCTGGCCAGGAGTGTGCCACATTCGTGGTTAATTTTCCACTAGTATTTCTGAAAGTAAAACAATTAACCACAAATCATCCTCATAACATAAGAGGAGAAGATTCCTAACGACGAAGCAAAATTATCGAACAAGTGGACACACACAAGAAACCGAAAATACGGCAAAATGTTTGTTATGTGTATCCATATTTTATACCAATTGAATTAATAAAATAAACTGTAAAAACAAGAAACAATTAATAAAATTAATTTTTTGTTTTACAACGTGAATAAAAAACTGTTGACAAAACGAAAATAAAATAAACCCTCGAGTGATGTTAAAAAAAGGAAGAAGGAAAAAGAATAAAAACTCAAAGGGAACGCAACACACTAAACAAAAACTCTTTGGCGTCCTTCTCCTTAGGGTCTATCTCTCTTATCTTAAGCAGCAGCAGCAGCAGCTAGAACAAAAACGTCACCGATGGCGTCTCAAGCTGCGAATCTCTGGGTTCTTCTAGGTTTAGGTCTCGCTGGGATTCTTATGCTTACCAAAAAGCTGAAGAAGACCGTCCGTGAAGATTTCGGCGCTTTTATCGATAAACTCATGCTTCTTCCCCCTCCGCAACCTGCTCCTCCCAAAGCTCCTCATCCTCTCACCGGTCTAACCTTTGCCGTTTCCGACGTGTGAGTCTCCGTTGACTTGTTTCCCCCTTTCTTCTCCCATATGTTTATCATATCTATATTTGGGGGTTTAGCTGAATGATTTTTTCCTTGGGTAGAGTCAAAATTTTGTTTGACAAATGTTGGAATCTGCGTTGACTCGACTCGTAATCTTCTCCGGCGCACTACATGTCTGATTCTGAGCTTTCGAAAGTATGGTTGATTGATTTTGAGCCGTTTCACTGAAAATTGTGTTTGTTGTAGATTCAAATGTGTGTGTGTGTGTGTGTGTGTCTGCTAGTTTTGTCAAACTCATTTCAAATCGATACTTGTTGAATCTGTTCATTGGAAGGCTCTACTGTTTGATCTCTGTTGCTAGGTGTTTGTATGTTTTAGATTCGTCACCAAGTTTGACCTCGACTTATTCATGGAGTCCTACTTATAACTGTCTCAACATGTTGATTGACTATTTATCTAATCTGTGTATATCTCTCATTCTCTTCTATGATCTTTTGACTTTTGAAGTTCTTGAAAAGCTAATTTACTCTTTCTTTCCTTTTCATTTGTTTTCCAGATTCGATATTACAGGGTATGTGACTGGATTTGGTCATCCAGACTGGGTCAGGACCCATGAAGCTGCTTCGTCAACATCTCCTGTGGTTTCAACTCTCGTTGAAGGTGGAGCCACTTGTGTTGGAAAAACTGTAGTTGATGAGTTTGCGTTTAGGTTTGTCTCTGTTTCATAATGTTAAATTGTTACCTGTATCAGGATTCAGATTGTGATTCCAGTGTTGAAATTTTTATTTTATCAGGATGTTAGTATATTAATTCCTTTGTTTGGCTGTTTTCATTTTCTTCAGTATTAGTGGAGAAAACAAGCATTACGATTCACCTACAAATCCTGCAGCTCCTACTCGTATTCCTGGTGGCGCTTGCAGTGGAGCTGCTGTAGCCGTAGCAACAAATGCTGTGGATTTTGCTCTAGGTGAGTTCAGTAGCTACTTTTTTCCTTGTTTGGACAATTTGGTATGAGATAACCGTATCTTTGAGAAACAAAACATTGCATAAACTTTCAAAACATGGTCAATAATCTTCCTTAGAAAATTTCTGAAACGATTGATAATTTATTTATATTGCAGAAACTTATTTGGCATCTAATAGAATTGCTTGATTTAGACTCTTATGGCTATATGGTAAGATAGTTCCATGCGGATTTATAATTTATATGGTAGTCTGTCATTGGCTCCTCCTATCAGTATCTAAAATTTCAACTGTCTACTGGTTGGTTCGGTTTCAATTGTTTTCAGAGTATAGTTTTGATTACTTGCATCTTTGCAGGCATCGACACAGTTGGCGGGGTAAGAGTGCCTGCTGGATACTGTGGCGTTCTTGGATTCAAATCTTCTTATGGGGCTATTTCAAACACCGGAATCATACCAGTATCTTCAAGTCTTGACTCTGTTGGTATGGATATATAAATCTTTGAATTATACTGTTTGTGGTGGAATGATTTGGATCTTATATAGGCTAGGTTTCAATTGTTGTATAATCACATTGCAAGATTTAGATGCCTTTGTTCGTATGACTAATTTATATTTAGGACCATTAAATGAGCATTACGTTGATTCTGATCAATAGATTTTGGCTTCAGGATGGTTTGCCCGCGATCCAAACACCCTACGTCGTGTTGGCCATGTACTCTTGCAACTTCCATTTGCCACTCAACGGAATCCAAGGCAAATCATACTAGCTGATGACTGTTTTCAGCTGTTAAAGATCCCTGTGGATCGGATTACCCAGGTGGTGACCAAATCAGCTGAAAAGCTTTTTGGAAGTATGCCCTTTACTCTCCCTGAAGATCCTCCAGTCTCTGTTAGAAATTCTGATTATAATAGCATTATCTTGTTTTATATTTAGGACAATTGCTAAAGCATCAGAACTTGGAGACCTATTTTGAAACTAAAGTTCCTAGCTTGAAAGAGTTCGCTAGGACAAAAGCCATTGCTAACACGAAGGTCTCAACATCGAGACTACTGGCGAATGTGATGCAGCTCCTTCAAAGGTGTGCCTATTGTTTATTCACCTACAGAGGATGAAAATATCTTAGTTTTGAACACTCTATAACAATATTGGCATTGTAGGCACGAGTTCCTTCAAAATCATGGGGATTGGATCAACACAGTGAAGCCAGCCATTGATCCTGTGATTTTATCACAAGTGTGTGAGAACCCAGAACTAACCAATGAAGAGACTGAGAACCTGAATGCTATCAGAAACGAGACTCGAGTGGCTATTGGTTCACTTCTCAAGGTATTCCTGCTCTTCCATGACATGTCCACAACTTGAGCGAGTTAGTTTATATGTCTCTTGACTAATCTCTAATGGTTCCCAACTCTGTAACGTTATGTATCAAGGATGATGGCATTCTGGTAATTCCAACATTGCCAGCTGTTCCTCCAAAACTTGGTAGCAAGGAGATAACATCTGAAGACTATCAAAACCGAGCTTCAAGTCTGCTTAGCATTGCTAGCATATCAGGATGTTGTCAGGTTAAATCTCTCTCTTTCTCTCTCTCACCTGCCATGCTAGTAAAGTTCCCCTCACACATGTTAAAAGCAACCACTGACCAGTCAGTGTTAGCAAAACCAATCCACAGTATATGTGTCTTACATTTATCGTGCTGATGATTCAGGTGACTGTGCCACTCGGACATCATGAGAAATGCCCTATTTCAGTTTCTTTCATAGGAAGACACGGTGGTGACCGCTTTTTACTAGATACAGTGCAGACAATGTATCCATCTTTGCAAGAGTACTCGAGTATTGTTACCGATCCCAAATCTTCTAAAAAGGCTATCACCAAAGAAGAGTCAGCCGAGATTGCCAAAGAGAAGGTCAATTAATATCCATTGCATGTCTCATTTTCTTAATGGCATTATCATCCATAATCTAATGTGGTTATTATATCTTTGTGTCCCGTGATTATGTAAACCAGGGTAACCAAGCGTTCAAAGAGAAACTATGGCAGAAAGCTATTGGTCTATACTCAGAAGCTATAAAGCTAAGTGACAACAATGCTACCTATTACAGTAACAGAGCTGCTGCATATCTTGAACTTGGAGGGTAAATGTTTCTCAGATCCTTAAAAATACTTTTTAGTGAGCAAATCTTTCTATGTGGCATTGCCTTGACAAATCATTTACATACAGCTTTCTTCAAGCCGAAGAAGACTGTACCAAAGCCATCACCCTCGACAAGAAGGTAACTTTCATTAAAACACAGAAACAGGTTTCTCTTGAAAAAAAAACACTCTTTACTTTGTAAGAACACACAACACAAAGATCGTTTTTGATTTCTTTCAGAATGTTAAAGCCTATTTACGAAGAGGAACCGCAAGAGAAATGTTAGGCGATTGCAAGGGAGCCATAGAAGGTAAGCTTTAAAGAACATAATCTGATTGTTTTTTCGCCTTGTAGAATCTGGCAGAATATAACATAAACTCTGCAGATTTCAGATACGCACTTGTGCTGGAACCAAACAACAAACGAGCGTCTCTCTCAGCAGAGAGACTGAGAAAATTCCAGTGAGCTTCTTTTGTCCGTACCTCACCGATCATTGAGAAAACGTTTGTTCCTTAGAATTTGTCCAAGAGTATAGGCCAATTTTGTCAACACTTGTCTTTTGCGTCTGATATTTAGGCATTTTATCTAGAGATACCTTTTGCAAGTCCGCCGAGAATGGAAAATTATAATATCCGATGTTTATTTTAAACGTTCTCTAAAATTGGATATCAAAAAGTAATGTTAATCTTAAACACCGGATACCGGCATTCCCGGTCGACTTCTAGTCAGCGTAGCGTCAAAAATAAGGTCATGTCTTTAACTATCTTGTCTTTATCATTTTCTTTTCTCGCACGTTATCTCCTCCCCACGACTCAAAAAAAATAAACAGAAAAAAAGAGGAGTAGAAACCAAAGAGACCTGCCCTAATATTTAGCGATGATAGTTTGAACGGAACGAAATCTGACGAAAGAAACTAAAGAGACCTTTGAATTATCTTCACGGGTGAGTTGGTTCGTTTAACCTTTTTTCTTTATCTCGGTTGTGCTTTTCCCCGAGAATTAAACGTGTGTTGGTTGCAGCGTTAACAAAAAAAAAGGGTTGTAGAAAGTGAGTAAGGAAGAAATAATCAGGAACATTAATAAAGGAAATGACAACGGCGTGTCCGGCGAGGACAAGCTCACTAATGGACGATCTCTTGGGCCTCCTTAGAATCCGTATCAAACGTGGCGTCAATTTAGCCGTCCGTGACATCAGTAGCAGCGATCCTTACGTCGTCGTCAAGATGGGCAAACAGGTTAATCCATTCATCATTTTACAACTTCACATGCAATTTCATTACATCAAAAACATTCTCAAATTATCATATTAAATCTTACAGAAATTGAAGACTCGTGTCATTAACAAAGATGTTAATCCAGAATGGAATGAAGATTTGACTCTCTCCGTCACAGACTCCAATCTTACCGTCCTCTTGGTACTTTTTACTTACTAAAACATACATTAATTTCCTTATCATAAGATGTTTATATTGATAAAACTATAATGTTATATGTAGACGGTGTATGATCACGACATGTTTAGCAAAGACGACAAGATGGGCGATGCTGAGTTCGAGATAAAGCCCTATATTGAGGCTTTGAGGATGCAACTCGATGGACTTCCTAGTGGAACCATTGTGACCACGGTTAAGCCAAGTCGTCGTAACTGTCTAGCCGAGGAGTCACGTGTCACCTGGGTCGACGGCAAGCTCGTCCAGGATCTCGTTCTCAGATTGCGACATGTGGAATGCGGAGAGGTCGAGGCTCAGCTTCAATGGATTGACCTCCCTGGCTCCAAGGGTCTATGAATCTTTTTTCTTTTCTTATTTACCGTTACTTTGAGTTGTTTTCTTTCAAATTGAACTAAACCAAGTAACAGCATGGAAAAAAACAAGTAATTTCAATCTTGAAGGATATAGTGAACTAGAAACACGTATTAATCCATGGAAATATAAGGATTAAGAACGTTGAGGGAAGTTTTGTTCCCATATGGTGATCGAGTCCAAGTCGAGTCGTGGTGGTGGATATGTAAATGTGGTGTATTGTTGATGTGTATGTATATTTGGGCTAGCTATGCCTTAAATAAGGCATTTACACGAACAACTAATACAGATATTTTATTTATTTAATTATCGTTCCATATACTTATGAATGGTAGATTGTTTTAACACATGTGATGTACTAATGTTTATAGGTAAAAAGTGAAAAAAAGACCAGCATATTACCATTTACCATCGACATCGATAGGCCTTTTTTAAACCATTGACATTGGAGGTTTTATGTGTACGTTACTGAAGCACAACTTATGTAATTTTTGTGAACAAGATTTACTTGTACATTAGCGCTAATTAAGGTCATAAAGAATAATGATGAAGAAAGAATAAAATATCGAAGGGAAAAAGCCAGAAGCCACAAAAGGGATGGTAGGTGAAGAGAATCCAGATGTACACTAATGAGTGAAGCACCATGGTTTTATAACGACAAAACACGTGAGCCATAATTGTCCTTTACTATGAGTGGCACGGCGACTTTACAATAATGTGTCAAACGACCGTGACAAGAGTGAAGTGTAGTACTAGTATGTGATATTTTTCTCTATTTAATAAAGTAAAAGATTCGACTGTAGTATGATAGTATTGAGATATATTCTAAATTATGTATAAAGTTTGATAGATCCCAAGGGACCCAAATCTCGTTCCCCAATGAGCGATCTAGAGATTCCTCTTCCACCAACTCCCCAAAGTAGTCAACATTTTTTTACCAAAACAACGATTTATTTGTAGAATAAAATCTGTCAACATATATATTGCATATAAATGCAATTGCAAATGTAGTTAAAAATATATATAAACCATAACTTAAAATGAGTGACAGCACAACATTAACTAAAATACGCTTATTATTATTACCGGTTTTGACCAAAACAAAAAAAATGGAGATATTTGTTTAATTACCGACTGATTTGATTTTACAGTCTGTAAAAAAGGCCGAAGTCGAAGGTAACGCCACCGTTTTCCACCTATAAAAAAGGGCGCGCAGGCAACATCACACTCTCACACTCTTTTCGCTCTCAGATCTGAAACCTTATCTGAATTACATTTCCCCGATTCGACGTTGTGCGAATTGATGCAGCAGAGAGGACGATCCGTCAACCGCAGATCACGAAGCTTCTCTAGATCCAGACTCGCCGTCGAAGGCCACTGAATTACTCTCTCCCCTCTCTTGGCAGATCTTCTTCTTCGTTTTTTCCCGACAAACGACATTTCCGAAATGGCTGCATCGTACGGTGAGATCACCGATCATATGCTTCGATTATCGTTGATTGCTTATATTAATAGAAATTGGAGATTTATGGAAAGAGAAGAGACTGTGAAATTGATTTGATTTGTTTTTTGTTATTTTTGGGGTGAGTAGAAGAAGAGCGTGATATTCAGAAGAATTACTGGATAGAGCATTCCGCTGATCTGACTGTTGAAGCTATGATGCTTGACTCGAGAGCTTCTGATCTCGACAAGGAAGAACGTCCTGAGGTACCCCTGACATTTTTTATATAAGACATTTGAATCAGTGAATGATTTTAGAGAATTAGCTCTTGTTTGGATGATACACACTGTTTTGATTTGAATGTTTTTTTTATTTAGATGGTCTAGTGGTTTCTTGAATCAGGACTGTTGAATTTTGGTTTTTGATGAGTTGATTTATAATTCTTCAGGTACTCTCTTTGCTCCCTCCATATGAAGGCAAATCAGTGTTGGAACTTGGAGCTGGTATTGGTCGTTTCACTGGTGAATTAGCTCAAAAGGCTGGTGAACTCATTGCTCTTGACTTCATTGATAACGTTATCAAGAAGGTTTACTACTTTATTCACCTTCTGAGTCGATGTTATTTCGCTTCATTGCACATGATTTGTAATCTTGAACTGAATGTTAAATTTCTTCTTTCTTGTAGAATGAAAGTATCAATGGGCATTACAAGAATGTCAAGTTTATGTGTGCTGATGTTACATCCCCTGACCTCAAGATCACTGATGGATCTCTTGACTTGATTTTCTCCAACTGGCTGCTCATGTATCTTTCTGACAAAGAGGTATAATAATATGATCTCTTGTCCAAGACAAAAATAATCTTTTGTAATGAGGAACCAATTAATTTTTTAACGGTTTTGTTTGGATGCAGGTGGAGCTTTTGGCAGAAAGGATGGTCGGTTGGATCAAGGTTGGAGGATACATTTTCTTCCGTGAATCTTGCTTCCACCAATCAGGGGACAGTAAGCGGAAATCCAACCCCACTCACTACCGTGAACCCCGTTTCTATTCCAAGGTTCCTACTTCTTTTAAATCCAATTAAAAATTTACATTTTCAGGACTAGAATTTCAACCATTTAGTGGAAGAACACTAGTTAGAATGCCTATGCTTAAGAATATGTCGAGACTTATGAAAGTTTCAGTGGATTTCGATTTACTGTATTGGTCAACAAATATGTAGTTAGTAGTTTCCAAATCTGCCTTAACAAATTATTGAGAACTTAAGTTGATTAAGATCGATGGTGAAACAATGAAGGTCTTTCAAGAGTGTCAGACTCGGGATGCTGCTGGAAATTCATTTGAGCTCTCTATGATCGGATGCAAGTGCATTGGAGCTTATGTCAAGAACAAGAAGAATCAGAATCAGGCAAACCAAAACTCTGCCTATCAAGATTGTCTAGTTTCCTATTGTAATTAGATCTTAATCATGGGTATCATTCTTTGTTTTATGGGATGCAGATTTGTTGGATATGGCAGAAGGTCAGCTCAGAAAATGACAGAGGCTTCCAACGTTTCTTGGACAATGTCCAATACAAATCCAGTGGAATCCTACGCTATGAGCGTGTCTTTGGCCAAGGGTTTGTGAGCACTGGTGGACTTGGTAAAAGCTCAATTCGATTTCGCTTGTGTTGTGATGTTCTGTGTCTTCATTTAGCAGTACTTATGTGTGTTCTGTCGTGTTTCTTGATTCAGAGACAACCAAAGAATTTGTGGAGAAAATGAATCTGAAACCAGGACAGAAAGTCTTAGATGTTGGGTGTGGCATTGGTGGAGGTGACTTCTACATGGCTGAGAAGTTTGATGTTCACGTTGTTGGTATCGATCTTTCTGTCAACATGATCTCTTTCGCATTGGAACGTGCTATTGGACTCAGCTGCTCGGTTGAGTTTGAGGTTGCTGATTGCACCACAAAACACTACCCAGATAATTCGTTTGATGTCATTTACAGCCGTGACACTATTCTGCACATCCAAGTACTCAACATGATCTCATAGTTCTCTCTTGGAAGTTTATAATTGTGAATGCTTACTCATTCTCTCTTTTCTTCAGGACAAACCAGCCTTGTTTAGGACTTTCTTCAAATGGCTTAAACCGGGAGGTAAAGTTCTCATCAGCGACTACTGTAGAAGCCCCAAAACTCCATCTGCTGAGTTTTCAGAGTACATCAAACAGAGAGGATATGATCTCCATGACGTTCAAGCTTATGGACAGGTTTGTCTTGTTTGTCAAAGATATTTTTTTCTATTCTCAAACCCATTTCTCTAATCCCTTCAACACTGATCCTAAATGTAGATGCTAAAAGACGCTGGCTTCACTGATGTGATCGCAGAGGACCGTACTGATCAGGTAAATGAATCTCATATATACAACAATATTGAAACCAAGGACTAGAGTCCTTTTAACAGAGTTTCTTTTTGTTATTGTTTTGTATTTACAGTTTATGCAAGTCCTGAAACGTGAATTAGACAGGGTGGAGAAAGAAAAGGAAAAATTCATCTCCGACTTCTCCAAAGTAAGTGTCTTTCAATGTCAAAGAAATCAAATCTTTATGTTGTTTACATTAATCTGAAGCTGTCTCTTTTCGAAGTTTCGATGTATCTCACAAACTTGAATAAACGCAGGAGGATTACGATGACATTGTTGGAGGATGGAAGTCAAAGCTGGAGAGGTGTGCATCGGATGAGCAGAAATGGGGACTTTTCATCGCCAACAAGAATTAAGCAAATCGAAATCTACTACTTCTATGTTTTCTTCTTTCTTTGTTTGTTCAATAAAAATGTCATTTCCGCTAGGTGATGATATATGCCTGTAGTGTGTTATGTGGACTTGTTGAGTGGTGTTAAATCTTGTTTCCCTTATGTGATATGTAAACCGAATTATGTTTGGTCTTAGTTTATACTCTTTGATTTGAAGAATTTTCTAAATGCATTTGTGTTATGCTACTTGGTTTATTTTTGCAGTTAGACTTCAGTTACAGTGTGTTTGGTAGAACCGGATTTGTCAAATGGAAATTTGGCTACCATTTTTGGATATAGTTCAACTTAAACCAAACCAGGCATATATATCCTTGATTTGGGATTGTGTTTGATTCAGCGGTTTACCAAATTCTCTCTCTATCTAAAATGAGACCCCTGTTTTGGGCTTCTAGGCCCCAAAGCCTGCCCTTATCTGTTAATACTGCATATTTCTTGACTTATATTGCGGATTTTTTTTCACACCTATCAATATACTGCATAAATGAGAAATGTTTCATTGTAGGAGAGACCTGGAGTAGTCAAAAAATAATTCAATTTTCTTTATAAAAAAAAAAACATTCCATAGGGTACCGAATAGGGCATAGGACTGTGCAACATAGTGTGTGGATGGAGGTAAAGAAAGAAAAGCCTTGAAATCACACACCTTCAAAAGACTAGATTCGTCAGACTCCTCCTATTTAGGTTTTGACCCAACCCTACGTACCCTCTCCTAACACACCACCTACTGTTCTATTTCTGTATTCAACAGTGTCAATTCCAATCTCTCTCAGTCAATTTATTTGCAATATCTATCCACCCTTTTTCTTACCATTTGAAATCTCCCAACGCTTAACAAAAAAAACGACATATTGTTACATTTTCGTAGATTTTAGAAAGAAACCACAAATCTATAGACCATAATAGCTACGTCCCTCAGTAGCTAGCTAATTAAAATAATATATATATACACAGAGAGAATTTGATGCAGTCTTACATTGTCAGAATACTGTAAATATAGTAGTACGTAGTGTTAATGTGTATGTGTTGTATATTATTTTGTCGACATGTATATATATACGTACACATGTGACATATATATTGTAATGTTTGATTATGATGACCTCATGATAAGAGAGATCACTGACAATTATACAATATAGAAAGCTTGAAAATAGGCTTTAATCATATATTTGATTACTTGGTTCTTTCGCAAAGAGAGAGAGAGAGAGAGAGAGAGATGGTAGAAGAGAATGAATCACATGAAAGCATTTAAAACCAAAATAAGGAAATTGCAGAGAGAAGCGGGTGAGTCACAGCCAACCAATGGTCCACCTCATGACTGTCACCATTTTGTCCCTCACAGACACACCCCTCCTCCAGTCTTGTCACATTCTCTTCTCTCTCTCTTCGTTGTTTAATTTGTCTGTTCCACCGCTGGGGTTATTAACAGTGTTCAAATTATCAATTTATTAGCACTATTCCACGATCTTTCCTTTTTTTAATGTAAATTTTAGTTACATTTTTTATACTAATGATATATTATGTGCTACATGACTAAATCTAAATATAATAGTATAAAAATTGGGTCTATTTTAGTTAACAATATATATACCATGTACTTATATTTAACTCATAAGTTTGAATGAGATTTATTGATGGATTTTTCTGTGAGTTTCTTGTATTAGACTTTAGCTATACAGCTAGAGGTTTCTGTAGCTAGGGACAAATACGAATTACCCACGGAGAAAACCATCATGTGCATGATTACTGCCACGCACGTATCTATATACTCTTATATATAAAGCCCTTAATCAAAACATCAAACACGAATATAAAACTATAAATGGTTTTGTTTTTTAACAAGACAAACAAAAGAACTTTACATGGATGGATCATGAAAATGGACAAAATACATCATATATATATATATATATATATATAATATGATCATGTGAATTAATCATCTTGAAATTACCGATCATATTCATGCAGGATTATTCAAATCATCCTCTACTATATGTTTTATTGTGATTAAGATTCCACGTTTGCCAAACATGATACATATATCAGTATATCACAATTTCACTAATCGTCACGTGATATATGAATTCTTATTTGTAGTGACTAAATCTTATAGTACATATAGTATTATTACATAGTAGTATCACACGTCACTGATGATATACTACGATGAATCAAAGGCCGGAGCAGACATAAAAAAAATCATGATCCAGGGAAATAAATAACCAAAAGATTATTACCGTACGATTAGACTTTACAATTAATCTTCGTTACAATTCACGAGAAGATTCATGTTTCTTTATTTCCTAACAACAATATCTATTGTTTATAGTTCATAGGATCGTTCGTGTGGTAATCTGTTGACTGTACGCTTACCCATTAATATTTTCTCTTCTTGCTTTTTACTTTTTTCGTATAAAATTTATTAAAGTGATGTTTTTGCTTACTTCCATGCTCGCAAGAATCACAAACACACAATCATCATGAAAAAGAAATAAAGCAAATACAAAGAGAGGAATAGATAGGGAATGATAATGTATCAAAATAAGCAGTACAAACAAATAAAATTACCCACGATCTTTCTCCTAAAACTATTAATAAAGAAAAGGGTCTCACTGAATCGTACAAAGAGACATAAAAGAATGAATGAATCTTTGGGAAAAGAAAGGAAAGTGTCGGGGCTTCTTCTATGAATAAGCTATTCAGTTATTTTTCTTTTCTTTTGTCTTGTCTCTTCTCTACTCTAAAAGTCACTCTTCTTTCCTTTTCTCACCTTCCCACCCTCATATATATCTTGTCATTTTCCCCATTTGAAATTTATGGTGGCTAGGCTTTCTTCCTCATTCGTTAATCATACATCTTGTGATCTAATTCCTTTCATGCTTTCATCAAAAACCAAGCTTATCGAAGCTTTCAATTTAGTTTAAAATTTGTCAAAATGTTAAAATTCGTACGTAAGACATAGATGAATGAAAATTTAGCTAGTGTTTTATGGGAAATTTTTGTTTAAATAAATATTAATTGAATAATATGTTTTAAACTCTCATTCTTAAAAAATATAAAATTATCTCTTACTATAGGTAGAAGTAGAACCATGACCCGAATAGTCATTCAATTTTGAGGAATATACTGTATATATAATAGCAAATGTAAAGGCATATTGTTCGTATGCTAGTGAAGAGAAAAACAAAACAAGTGCCAAACCAATAATATTTTCCCACTCTCTTAGTCATTTCAACATCAACCCAATTCTTTTTGTCTCTCGCGCATTTATAACTCATAGAAACAGATCCCCACATACATACACACACACACATATATATATATATAGATCATGCATGTGTGTGTAGATATTCTTTAGAAATAACGCATGAAATTAAAGGAAAGATGTAGAGTAATAACGAGTTCCCATTCTCGTAACAGATTATCCCATCACCAAAGCACCAAATAGCTTCATTCACCAACCAAATCAAGCAAGTTTCATGATCTAAACCCTAAGTCACCACATCCACACAAATGAAAAAACTATTGGGAAAATCACATGTCTTTCTATTCTTTTCCTTTTTAAATTTGTTTGGTTCATTTTTAACAATTAAAGAAAGTGGTCCAAAGTGCATTTTAAGGCAAACCCTTATGAAATGTTAACATCAACACCATAAAGACACGCCTGCCCTTACTCCTAGACAAAACCCTAATTATCCTTTTTCACTCTCCCTAACTCGGTTGAATAATTAAACTAATCATCTAATAACAAAAAGCTGTTTTTCTTGAAAGACTTCAATTAGGTTTAGTTCTTCAATGGCAGAAACTCATAGAAACAGTGAATGCCACTAATGTTCTTGTCTTTCTCACCATCGCTACAAAACCCTTCTTTTCTCAGTGGAAACAGCTCAAGTGTCTGTTCTTGATGATCCAATTCACCGTTGGAGCAATCTTCATGTTGTTCTTGATCTTTATTATCATCACCATTTCGATGACAAGTCTCTGTGTTCGTTGCTTCTCTCGTACGTAGAAATACAGGTGAAACCGTGACCGTATCTTTAGAAGCAGAGACAGCATTGTTGCTGTTGGACATGTTGGAGGAAACAGTAGGTGAATTGAGAATGAGGTTACGTTGATGATGATGATGTGAAGAAGAGTAGAAACTAGGTGGCAACTGCATCATCTGCCACGTGGTGTTTATCCCTAAAAAGCTTCGTCTCTCGTCTCCTCCACAACGAGCATTGTGCTCCACCCGTATATTCGCTGGCTCCTCCAGATGATAATCACGGGAAGGTTTCTAATTATGCAAAAGAAAGAACATTCAAGATGTGTTGAAATTAGTCAAATTAGCATCGGAAAATGTAAAAATTGGTAACAAATAAGTCAAAATTTGGCAAAGCGACAAACTTTATGCTTAAAACAAAATTCCAGATAGGGACAGGGGTGAAGAAGAATGAGACCGTTAAAGACCAGGGTCAAAAGGGTCTTTTCAAGCATGTGTTTGGAGTGAAAAAGCACATTAATTTATGGAAATTCAGCAAAAACAAGAAGACACAGAGCTAAAGGATCGATCGTACGTAGCAGCTGTGCCGACAGAAAGGAAAGTCTCTGCAGCTTTTTGGATGAATTCAATAATCTTTTTAAAAAGATACTACTAATATTCAAACAAAATAAAACCATAATTATATGCTAAGAATATACGTATTTTTGCATATGCTACAAAAATACTTATTTTGAAGTTCCCCATAAATTAACTTCTTGGTCTTTTCCACCGCCTCATCTCTCTGCCTTTTGTTTTTTTCTTTCAATAACTTACCCAAACTTCCAAAAAGGAATTCACTTATTCTTAGCTAGCAGATTCTATTTGTAATCATATGCTAATTATATATGTAAACCCTCAATCCTTAATTACACTCCCTTTCATGTAATAGAAACCCCAAGACCATTATAAACACAGAATATGAGCAACATATATACATAATACATATCATAAAATAATATCAATTTAGAAACAAATATATGTATAAATAGAGATATATACCTCTGGTTGCGTGTCGCATCCGACCGAACATATCCAGTTCTTGACCTGTTCAACCTTGTAACCTGCAAAATTCCAGACATGAATTTTCAAACCGTCAATTTTGAAATGAAATCAACCCAAAAAGACATTCTAATCCAAAAAGACTTTTATTGTTTGAATGTTAATCCCCAAGTTCTGTTATGGTCCCTTACCTGGAGGATCTTTCTTGTCGAATCCGTGGTTTGAGACAAGACTTGCTGTTGAAAGGACCGTTTCTTCGTGGCCAGTTTCCATTTGTCGCCGTCGTTTCTGGCGTTCTCGGGCTTTGTGGTTTTGGAACCAATAGAAAACGTTTTTGCCTTCTATCTTCCCGTACCGTCGTAGCTGTGCGGTGATTTGTTGGATGTGGTCGGCAGAAGGAGTTCTAGTTCCTTGTCGGTAAAGCTCTTCAAGAACCCTTAACTGATCTGGTGTCGGATTCCACCGTGAGCTCACCATTACCGGTGGATGTTGAGGTTCTGAGTTTAGCATCATCAGCTCCCTCTTGTTCTGCTCCGCCGTCATCGTCACCACTGCTGTGAAAATCGTAACCAAAGCAAGAAAATGAGCATTAGAAACAAGGGAAAGAGAGACTGGAAAGTTTCACCAAAAATTGACGAGAGAGAGAGAAAGAGATACCCATATTAAAGCGGTGGTCGGAGTTGGTGTTTACGGCGGCGGTGGGGCAAGAAGTGAGACGTGGGATGAGAGGACGAAGCTTTCTTCCTCCGTTGAAGGAATCTGCGCCTCCTTCGTTGTAACCCATCGTCCACATTTTGGTGTGTACTTAATTTATATGTATGTTTATAGAGGAGAAGGGAGAGAGACAGCGATATAGCAAGTAAAAATATTAGGGCTTTGTTTGTTTTATCGAAACTGAGGAGATGTGAATGATATGGTTGAAGGAGTAATAGACAAATGGTAGAAAGTAGTTTTGGCTATTTTGGCTTATGGGTTTGGAGAAGAGTGATAAAGTTGAGAGATATCTTTGTATGTGAATGTGAGAATGGGAGCATGCAAATGGGGTGGTTTTGTAAGCACATATGTGTGTGTGTGTATATGTAGACAATTTAACACATCCTTTTATTTATTTCTAAATACAGAATATTAACATTCTACATATGAATAGAAAAGTTTATTTTATTTTATTTCCTTTTATTCCATTCACTTTAAAAATTCTCAACCGTCCTGCAAAATCATAAATATGTTTGTATAGAAAAGAAACATAACATTATATAATCCTTGATTAGTAAACGACCTATATATATAGTACTTTCCCATGATGAAATTTTATCATATCATACATTTGTAGGAAGCTATGGAATGTTTGTTTGCACAATACGATTAATGTAACATGTAGATTCATTTAACTAAAAAAAACATGTAGATTCATAGACATTAAGCTTAGATTGCATGATAAAAGCTTTCATGTACAATGTGTACCACTAGAATGCTAATCAAAACGTGATTACTCTGCGGATGATGTAAGTACTTTTAACCACTATACATAGAAACTGACATATAAATAGATTTTTAAAAAATTAACTTTCGTCCCAACCAAATATATGTCACAAAATTTTATACCCTAGCTAAAGCACGGTGATAAAACTATACACCTACCCTGAACACGTAATAAAGTACAGTGATGATAATTGACAAATCACTTTAAATTTGTTAAGCGAATTCAATAAATGCAGTGATCAGCTATATATGGAATTTCACTAAGCTACATAATTTTGGAATGATAAATAAAAGAATTGAAGCTAGGAAGATGAGGTTGACTAGTAAAAGAGGAGAGAGAGGATCGGAGGGGCGTGGAATTCTGGGGGGATATGATATGAATGATATGGGGAGATGCGAAGGAGCTTATAACGACGTGACATTCCTCCCATCTCTCCCCATCACTCCTTTTCTTTCATTCTTTTTTTCTTTTGGTTTCTTTCATTCATTTTTTATATATCCTATAGTATTAGATTAATATGTCTTTTTACGACGAATATGAGATCCCTAAATAAATATGTGTATGTATGTGTGTGTTGTGGCTTTCACTATTATTCTTGTTCTCAACTGCCCCATAGGCTTTGTCTCCTTTACACTCTTAACCTCTTCTCCTTTTGTCTCTCTCAAACAATTGCTTTTCCATAGATAAAACCCTTTTCCTTCTTTCTTCTCTTTGGGATCTTAAATCCCCCTTTTCTGTCTTTTCCCAAGCCCTAATCTAATCCTTTTGTTTTTTCTCCCTTTTTTGGAAAAAATTGTAAATATATTAATCCCTGAGTTTGAAAAAGATGTACCAAAAAATGATCTAATTTGCTTTTTATTTGTTCTCATGTTTATGTGATCAAACTATATATTTCCCTCATTTGTTTGAGATGTAGCGATGGATTCAAGGTGTAGGTATTATATAATGACATACATGAACAAAGTGATTATCTCAATTTTTATTTTGTGATATATCTTTCAAACTTAATAAATATGATTTTTTTTAGAAAAATCGATGAAATCTTATGTTTTTTCTTTCTTTCTGAAAAATGATAAAATCTCATAGTTTTTGAAATATGATTGGCTTACAACTGAATTGTGTATCACTTAATCAATCTTTCTATTTTTTGTTTTAAAGAAATTACGATAATCATTCATAATTTCATATGATCAAAATTATGGCTTTCTTCAAACGTCAAGTACTTTTTCTGAGTTGCAAGCTTGTTATCATACGTGATTTCGCACGCACTCTGAATCATTACGTTTCTTTTTAACAGAGATATTTTCAAGCATGATTTTTTTTCTTTTCACACTTTTATATTCTATTTATTAGGTAAATTCATAAGAATAAATGAAAGATTTTGGTGGAAAAATAATCACATTGAGTGAACTTAACTAATATACAAAATAAATATAAAAAATTGATTAAAAAGAACTCTGGGCTTATATAAATCAGACTTTGGCCCAATGAAATCGGATTAGGCCCAAACAAGCTATAAATGTCTTGTCGTATAAAAACCGGTTTTGAAAGAGAGAAACAGAGATTGCTACGAAAGTTATGTTCTTCGTCACTCGTCTGCGACTACGAGCCAGAGAAAATGGCTTCTTCTTCTCTAAATCCCTCTCTTTCTCATCTGCCTCCGTATTGAAATCTGATGATGTCGAAGGAGAAGATGATGCAATAGAAGCAGAAGATCGTCGACGCAGTGTAACCGATAGAGCTTACTGGAGAAGACGGATACACAGTATCTGCGCCGTACGGAGGAATCCTGACGAAGCTCTTCGGATTCTAGACGGACTCTGCCTCCGTGGGTATCGTCCTGATTCGCTTAACCTCAGCAGTGTGATCCACTCTCTTTGTGACGCCGGACGATTTGACGAAGCTCACCGTCGGTTTTTACTCTTCCTCGCTTCAGGTTTTATCCCAGACGAGCGAACCTGCAACGTTATCATCGCAAGATTGTTATATTCGAGATCTCCGGTGAGTACGTTGGGAGTTATACACCGTTTGATCGGTTTCAAGAAGGAGTTTGTGCCATCGTTGACGAATTACAACCGTTTGATGAATCAGTTGTGTACGATCTATAGAGTAATCGATGCGCATAAGCTAGTATTCGATATGAGAAACAGAGGGCATCTCCCAGATGTTGTGACTTTCACAACTTTAATCGGTGGTTACTGTGAGATTCGAGAACTGGAAGTTGCTCATAAAGTGTTCGACGAAATGCGTGTGTGTGGCATAAGGCCTAATTCTCTCACATTGAGTGTTCTTATTGGTGGGTTTTTGAAAATGAGAGATGTTGAAACAGGACGGAAGCTGATGAAGGAACTATGGGAATACATGAAGAATGAGACTGATACATCAATGAAAGCAGCAGCTTTTGCGAATCTCGTTGATTCTATGTGCAGGGAAGGGTATTTCAATGATATTTTTGAGATTGCAGAGAACATGTCACTATGCGAGTCTGTGAACGTTGAATTTGCTTACGGGCATATGATAGATTCCTTGTGTCGATACAGGAGAAACCATGGAGCAGCGAGGATTGTTTATATAATGAAGAGTAAAGGGTTAAAACCGAGAAGAACGTCATACAATGCTATAATTCATGGCTTGTGCAAGGATGGTGGGTGTATGAGGGCTTATCAGTTGCTAGAAGAGGGATCTGAATTTGAGTTTTTTCCGTCTGAGTATACTTATAAGCTCCTAATGGAGAGTCTATGCAAGGAACTGGACACGGGTAAAGCCAGGAATGTTCTAGAGCTGATGTTGAGAAAAGAAGGAGCAGATAGAACTCGAATCTATAATATTTATCTACGCGGTCTCTGCGTGATGGATAACCCGACTGAGATCCTGAACGTACTGGTCAGTATGCTTCAGGGAGACTGCAGGCCTGATGAGTATACACTTAACACAGTTATTAATGGATTATGCAAGATGGGCAGGGTGGACGATGCCATGAAAGTTCTTGATGATATGATGACAGGGAAGTTCTGTGCACCAGATGCTGTGACTTTAAATACTGTTATGTGTGGCTTGCTCGCTCAAGGAAGAGCAGAAGAAGCTCTGGATGTGTTGAATCGCGTTATGCCGGAGAACAAGATTAAGCCAGGTGTTGTTGCATACAATGCTGTTATACGTGGGTTGTTCAAGCTCCACAAGGGAGATGAAGCTATGTCTGTGTTTGGTCAGCTGGAAAAGGCGAGTGTGACTGCGGATAGCACTACATATGCAATAATCATTGACGGGTTGTGTGTGACTAATAAGGTGGATATGGCGAAGAAGTTCTGGGATGATGTGATATGGCCATCAGGCAGACATGATGCGTTTGTGTATGCAGCATTTCTGAAAGGGCTTTGTCAGTCTGGTTATCTAAGTGATGCTTGCCATTTCCTATATGACCTGGCAGATTCTGGAGCAATCCCTAATGTTGTGTGCTATAATACTGTGATTGCTGAGTGTAGCAGAAGTGGGTTAAAGAGAGAAGCGTACCAGATTTTGGAGGAGATGAGGAAGAACGGTCAGGCTCCTGATGCTGTTACATGGCGGATACTCGATAAACTACATGATTCTATGGATCTAACTGTGGAAAGAGAGTTAATTTCAAACCCTGCAACCTCAGGATAGACTGTTTCAAAAGCAATAAAATTCATGTTTTGGGGCTCAAGGATCTTGCATTTTGATATCACGATCACTGGTAAACGTAAAAAAGTGGGCTTGTTTGTTTCTCTGTGAAATTTTTGCTGGCAAATTCAAAAGTTCAGTGAGCTATTAGCAGAATTGAAGACAACATTTAAGAGCGAGGAAAAGAAACATAGACATTTCTACAGAAACAGAGTGGAGCTAGTAGTGCAAATGGTCCTCCAGATACATCAATCCAGACAGCTATTTTGAGATGTACAAGAAAAGCAAACAGACTGATAAAATCTACTATTATCTAAGATAGTGAAAACAGATGATTTTCCACAAAATGCATGTTGTGGAAATCATGGTTTTAACTAGTTCCACCGGTTTGCTGATGAGCCTGAGACTCCCAGAAGAGTCTGACAGTGGAATAGATAAGAGAGGGCTCAGCCATAGCTCCATTACCGTAGTCTCCACAGGCAAGTCTCTTCTTGATAGGAGGAATAAGTGTGATTCCCAGTTCATCAAGAGACAAAAGATGCCTTTCAGTGAAAGGATTGTTCCACATCAAAGTATTCATAGCTGGAGCAACAAACAGTGGTTTGGTATAGTCCCAAGCTCGTATAATGCAAGTCAGAAGATTATCACAAAGCCCACCAGCAATCTACAAAGGTACAACAAAAATATATTGTATGAATTGAATCCTCCATGAATGTTTTCACAAGTCACACAATTGAATCTAAGTAGTTGGTTTAGGGTTTTCGTCGATTTGTTAAATTACCTTGCCTAAGGTGTTAGCAGACAAAGGAGCAATGACTAAAACATCAGCCCAACGTCTAAGCTCGATGTGAAGGACAGGATCACCGATCTTGTTCCAGCTAGACCATTCATCTTCATCAGTATACAGAGTCACTTCTTGTGGGAGAGAGAGTTTATCGAGGAAATGTAGAGATGATTTCGTAACGACGGCTCTGACTTCTGCCCATTCGGTGAAGCAATGGCAGAGATTGCCGAATTTGATAGCAGCGACGCTTCCACTTGCAGCGAGTAGTACACGAGGCTTCCTCGGTGTGGTATTCACTTCCATGTCTTGTCTGTCTCTTTTCCCATTCTCCATAGCTCTTTTACACCTTCAGAGATCTAGCAAAGTAGCCAATGGTTCGGCGAAGAACCCTAACCGAAAAATTGATCTGGTCGAAGAGAATATCAAAATGTTTTAGAGGGAAGAGAAAGAGAGAGGCCCGAGAGGACAATCATTTTAGTTGCTGGTCAAATGGGCCATTGACTCACTCTTTTTTAGGCCTCGGTCGTATGGGCTGTGAATATCGATATATTTCATTTTATATTTACTTCGTTTGGACTGCAATTTCGATTCTGAGTTCGACTGTTGTGTTAACTCTAACATGTTTTCGAGTCAAAGTTATATAGCTTTTTGAGCCAACGTGAGATGGAAATGAAGATATTATTAGTAAGAAATTAAGTAAGAGTCGACCTGCTAAAACCGTTGGGTGGAAAATAGACACGAAAACATCTCCACAATGTGCAAAGCGGAAGCAGAGAGCAGAAGACAGATTGAAAAAAACAAAGGCACAGACGCAATAAGAGATTATTAAAGATGGAAGACTAGAAACATCGCTAATTTACAGCCACGTCTTATGGTTTGGTTAAAGACACACCGACAACAACACCATTAACGAGTCTACTATTTCTTCTTCTGCAGACAACAAAACCTAGAAAAATTAAAATTCCTTATAGATTTTTATATAATTTAAGATGCGATTCCAACACCTAAAACAACTAAAAAAAAACACTCCTAACGCCAAACACCAAGGCTATTATGTCTAGGTTGTTTTCTAGATCATTATTATTCTTCAGAACAGAGCTTCTTGCATTGCCTCTGCTTCTGTCTGGGTCTGTGTTTCTCCTTCTCTTTCTTGTCCTTCTTCTTGTCCTCCTTGTGTCTCAGCAGCTTCAGTTTGTTGAGCTTCAGTCTGTGGTGCTGCAGTCTCCTCTGGCTGCACTTCTTCCATAACTTGTGGCTCAACGGTCTCCGTCACTGTTAGTGCTTCCAGATCTTTTATGGCTTGCACCACTGCTTGATTCTCACTTGTAACTCCATCCTTCAACACCTTCACAATTTCTTTCACTTTCTCTTGCTGAAATCATTTACATACAAAAACCAAACATAAGCAAGTAGAATCGAATACTTTAATCAAATAAAGGACAGCCAAACTGTTTATTGTCAACAAGTAGACTTACAAAAATATCAAACTTCTTCTTGAGTTCTCCAGAATCTTGTGTCCCAGTCGTGACTGATGTTCCAATCTAGGTTCATGAACCAAAAAATAAAATTGTTGGATAAAAGTATAACATATTCAAGAAAGACATTAATGGTTAAATTAAGAAGTCTTACTTTAGATCCAATTGAACACGTTACTAGTAAAATAGAAGATACAGAGAAGAAGACACTATGTGATGACTTAGAAACCATTAAGCCGGATTAACACACTAATTGATGATAAAATTATTCCTAGCTATAGCGATACATTACCGACTATTTTGGTCTTAATTATCCAAACGAAAATTAAAATAAAACAGAGAAACCAGATAAGGATAAGCCAAAAGTAAGGGACACGAAAATATAATAAAAACACTAGATACTAGTCAGATTTTGGATACGCGAAAACAGACAACAATGCTCAAAAGCGGAAAGTGACATTGAGTTTGAATTCCACAATGATTGCAACACAAGTATCAAACTTTATCAATCTAAATTGACGGCGGAGCAGTGAACAATCATGCACAGTAAACGTCAGATATTGCAAAATCGAGATCACGAATACAGAATTGGGGGATGTGAAAATTTACCTTTCTGGGTCTACCTACAGGACGTCCTCGTCCTCTCTTAGGCTTCATAATAAGCCTACTGATAACACCACCAATCTTAGGTGGTCGTCCACGTCCACGCTTCATCCCTGGCGCAACCGCTGCCACATTTTCACCACCTACTGGAGCAACACTAACAATACTGCTAGGGTCAACAACTCTCCTAGGCCTTCCTCTGCGTCTAGCACCATTAGCAACATAAGGATACACAGAGGCAGTAGAAGAAACGGATTTGGGCTTCCTCTGTCTCCCAGCAGCTCGACGACCCGGTGGTCTACCTCTACGTTTCATAATTCCAGCCATAACCGAAGCTTGAACGATTGGTGCAGTAGCAGGAGCAGCAGAACCGTTCTTCCTTGGACGACCAGGTCCTCTCTTCGCCGACTCTGTAACCGGAGTCGGAACCGGAACAGGTGATTGAACTTGCTGCTGTTCCCAGATTGGCTGTCCGTTAGCCTGGACTTGATTGGTCGGTGGAAGTTGCTGTAGTGGTTGTGGTTGAGATTCAGGTTTAGGCTTAGGAGGACGACCACGACCTCGTTTCAGAGGCTGAGAAGCAGAGCCAGAAGCCATGGGATCGTTGTTACTTGAATGGAGAATCTCAGATCTGGGAACATCGAGACCTTGAGCGGCGGCAGCAGCAGCAACAGCTACACTAGCAGGAGGAGTAGAAGAACCAGCAATTTTGTAAGATTTCTTAACCATAGAAAGAACACCACTGGTCTTCAAAGTCTTGAGATGGTGAGTCAACAAAGCAGCATGAGCAGAAGTTAAACCGGTGTAACATCTCTCGATGTATCTCGAAATTGCCATCTTGCTCGAACCATCCGGTTCGTTTAACGCCGCAATCGCAGCGCAAATCATCTACACACAGAAAAAAAAAATTAGTAACAAAAAAAAAAGTAACTGAATTTAGTTATAAAGGAAGAGGCTTTTAAGATTGAACTTACTTCGGAGTAAGGAGGGTGGGGCATTGAAACATGTGGAGATAACTGAAACATCTGCGGTTGCGGGATTTGCGTTTGCGTTTGCGGCTGCGGTTGGAAGACGACATGGTTATTGTACGGATTTGGTCCTAAAGGATGATGATTGGAGGTGGGAAAATGAGGAAAAGGGGTGAACTGAGGAGGATGATGAGGATCACCAAGAGATGGATCCATGGATGTGAGATTTTTGCAGAGCAAAGAGAAGAGAAG
>Ga0041059_1000017_pt1 | contig 68746 bp, 50 predicted proteins | sample AraColnosormetaG_FD_56232 | JGI IMG/M metagenome (GOLD analysis project Ga0041059, IMG submission 56232) | Arabidopsis roots microbial communities from North Carolina, USA - Col MF nosort | ecosystem: Host-associated > Plants > Roots > Unclassified | place: USA: North Carolina | collected...
CGTATAGAGAACCAAAAGACTAAAATCTTGCCTTGGAAAAAAAAAAAAAAAACATTTCTCTCAGTGAAAATTGGAAAATTATATTGTGTAGTTGACTAGTGTCTAAACGCTCTGTTTGGAAAATGAAAATGTCACTAATGATAATATCTGTATATAGAAAGGGGAAAATAAGCGAGTTTAGGAAATTAATTAAGCTAATTGTGAAGTGCGACTAAAAAGAAAAAAAAGTGTAATAGAAAGCGAAAAATGCGGCGAAGTTGAGCATGTGATCTTTGTGGGCCATTTCATTGATTTTTTGTTTTGTCATATTATTTGTGTTTTTAGTTTTAATGTAAAAAAAATCTGATTAATTTTAAAAGGACTGGACAATTATTAATGGACATCACCATAAAATCTGTGACCATAAATTTTTATAAAAGGCCCATTAGCCCAACGGTTTTCCAATTACAGAATTTGGGCTGAAACGGCCGAAAATAATCTTAGGATGACGAAATGGCCATTTTGAAATTCTCTTCTTCGTTTGGTCTATTATTTTATTTTTTAACGTTAACGGCCTAACAAGTTTTCCTAACTTAAAGATAAGTGGGAACAGATAAAACAATTAAAATTAACTTCCAATGAAATTACCAAATTAACAATTAAGTTAATAATGTAATTCTAAATTAGGCTTAAGAAGAAAACTTAAATATTTATGTTTATATAATTATCTGTCAGAAGTGCAGAATTCTTATTTTTCCAGAGTAGAGAGGAGTGCTTTCATGGCGGTAAAAGGTAAAATACTAATCACTGTAAAAATCTCTTAACTCTTGCGTTGTGTTTAATACTAATAGACTAAAATTAGTAATTAATTTATAAATAATTGCGTGTGTATATGCACGTATGTCCGTACGTATCTACGTGTAGGTCCTAGATATAGAGAATCCTTGAGGTGGCTATTTAATAGCAGCTCTCATTATCTGGGCTCTGTGTTTTGAGGAAAAGCGATTTATCGAGAAACGAACTTAGGGCCACGCCAGAGAGAGAGAGAGAGAGAGAGAGGGAAATCGAATCTGGATTTTAGAGGAACTAGGGTTTGTATTTGTACTGCGAAAATCAATTAATGGTAAGTTTAGGGTTTTGTTTCTTCTCGATTGGCTCATGCTGATAGTGATTAAGATGATGATTGCGGAAATCCAAATGTCGAGGAAGATGATTTTGAGACCTCAACAATGCAATCTTATACTCTGATTTTTCGGAGTTTTTAGAGACTAATTTGCTTGATTATCGTTAGATTCCTTGTTTTCTGGAGTTATAATCGTGATTTTATTCAGAGATTGGTCACTGTCCTTTGACTTTTCTTTGTTTTTAAAAAAATAGTAAATTATGTGATTTCCTTGAGGGTTCTTAGTTAGAAATTTTGTTCAGTTTGCATGTTATACCAATGTTGTTAAGCAGCATGATTGAATCATCTGGGATTGTGGTTAATGTTTTTGTTGCAGTTATTAATTATGCTCTTTGTTCTTTCTGTTCACAGTTGGATTAGCGGATTAGAAGTCAGTGCTCATCATTTCTGTTGTTTATGGTAAGTTTATCTGTTTTTTGTATTAGCAATTGTTTGGCTTGTTCTTGCTTAAAGATGGATAATTTGTATCGTTTTATGTAAATTTTGTTATTACGAAATAATCTTTCAGTAGATTTTTCCTTTCATGCTTCTTTTTAATTCACTGACACTATTTTCCTAACATTCTCTATATGATTTGCTTGAAGGCTGATAGAAGAGTTGGTAATCGCCCCATGGGTCGCAGAGGTCGTCTTGAAATACAGTCTGGAACTTGTAATGTCTGCTCTGCTCCTTGTTCATCTTGCATGCATCATAATGCGGAATTTTCCGGTTCAAAGTCAGATGAGTCATCAGATGAAAACTCCCATGGTGTACTGGCAAGCCAGTGTTCTTTCAACGGGGACAATCTTTTGCGTTCTTCTGGGGTTAATGCTCCCGGCAGTTCACATAACACTTCTAGTGAAGCGAGCCATCTGGTTAATTCCAATCATGATACTTCATCTGAGAATGCTGAGAGTAAGGAAATTATAAGATCTTCTGATATTTCCCATGGCCCATTATTAGATAGGCCTCACAAAGATCAAGATTCCATGAAGGTAGATTCATGTAATGACCATCAGGCCAGAAGCACTCTAGGGCAGGGAAAAGTCAAGGAAAAGTCAGGAGCAAAGAATAACGAAGAGAAGAAAAATACTTTAACTGGAAGTTCTAAGCATTCAGGACCAAGGGTCGGGAAGTCAGGAGAAAATGTTCTCTTAAATAAGGCAGATGAATCAAACACATCTGCCATGTCTGACAGTGAGAGTGAAAATGATCCTGAAATGCTAGAACTTGATGTAAGTATGCTGTTTTGTCTCATATTAGGAAGAATGAAAGAACACATCTATTTTGTTGGCTGAACTTTTGCCTCTTTTTTTTTTATTAATGTTTACTTTCATCTCCTAGTGACAAAAATCTCAAGTTAAAATGTTCTCTATGTTGTTGAGCAGGTAAAAGTATGTGATACTTGTGGAGATGCGGGTCGTGAGGATTTACTTGCTATCTGTAGTAGATGCAGTGATGGTGCAGAACACACGTAAGCCTGCTTCTGTTCATGGGAAAGAAAAGATCAAGTACTTTTTGAAGAGTGATCACCATTGTCTCTACTAACTATATAGTTGTGTTTTCTTTTGACTCAGCTATTGTATGCGAGTAATGCTTAAAAAAGTTCCTAAGGGTTATTGGCTTTGTGAAGAGTGCAAGTTTGCTGAGAAAGCAGAAAAGCATAAACTAGGTAAAGATACATGTTGTTAGTGCAAAACATTAGGAACTTGTTTTTTTAATTTTTGTCTAACAAAAATTGAGTTGAAGCGTGCAGAAACCAAGCGAAAAAGAGAGAGTGAAGTAAACGTTAATACACAGATCTCCAGCAAAAGGCACATAGATAAATTCGAGGCAGTTCCTGATTCTAAAAGATTGGCAGTTGGGGCTCAAATAGGATCACCCAAGAGATCTGTTCTCCCAAGAATGTCCACTTTATCCCGAGAAACATCATTTAAGGGCTTAGAGAAGCCAACGAGAAAGCTAGCTCATTACTCATCTTTCAATAGCCACTCCAGTGATGACACAGAAAGCACACGATCTACTGACTCACAGCTCCAGTCCCCTAAAGGTAGGACATATGATACAATTTCTCTCAAATGCAGTTCTTCCTTGTTTAATTTGCCGTACTTCTGGTGATTTTGAAGGTTGTATAATATTACCTTGTTTTTTATTTGTATAGGTTCGTTTTTGAAGTCCAATTCGTTTAATTCTTTGAGCTCTAGATCAAAAGTGAGACCAGTGGATGATGATATGCTTCCACGACAGAAGACTGGGAATGAAAATTCTTCCCTTGAAGTAAAGGAAGGATTTTCAAAAAATGTAGGCAAATCAATGTCAAGTAGATGTATTGACGTAGGGAGCTCTAATTGTAATGACTCAAAAGTAAAAGGTTCAAAGCAACTGAAAGATTGGAGCACAGAAGCTAACCCTTCAGCATCCATTTCACGTGGCAATTCATCCATTCCTTATGCAAAAAGTCCCCGTGATTTGAAGGATTTGCAGTCTGATGGTAAACAAGGTAGCTTGTCAAAACAAGCCAGACATCTAAGTCGAAACCGTCTAGAAGATATAGTTGCTTCGGGTATGATGTCCACTGGTTATAGGTTTTTTACTCCATTAGTAAACATTTCTCTGCGTTAAAGATATCATGATTGACACCCAGGGATTTGTTTTTTACCTATGCAGTGGGGGATTCATCTAAGAATGAAAAGTGTAGTTCAAGTGAGCAAATATCAAGTGAAGCGAAATGTAAAGATGAACTGGCACAAGTAGATGGTGTACCCCGGTCGAGGGAATTCAGAGAGGCGGGGGAGAAAACCAAAGATGCTGTTGGTAATCACCAAAAGCGAAATATTGGCGAGGATAATAATAAGGGCAATAGGTTGCGAGCAGCGGTTGATGCTGCACTGCGAAAAAAACCCAGCTTTAGCAAAAACAGAGGGTTGGAGCAATCTGATTTGCCTCCAGTGTCTAATGTGGATTCTGGTTGTAATAAGGCTTTAAAATGTTTGTCCTCAAAGGTGCCGGTCATAAGAGATTGGCCTGTGGGATTCCAAGGATTGCCAGGAGGGCATCCAAATTTACGGACAGACAAGCAGACAAATACAGTAAATGAAAAGCAGTTTACACTCGCTGGTACTGATGCAACGACTGCTTCCCAATCTGTTGAGCCCGAAGTTAACGATCCTTCTGTACAATCGGTCATGAGAGATTTGCCTGTGGCTGCCCCAAATGTTCTGTCGACAACCTCAGCCATCCCAAAGCCTGAGTATATTTGGCAGTATGGTTTCGTTCCTTTTTATGAAGATCACTTTTCTTGTTTAATTACTTCTAGATAAACCTTCTATTTCCTTTGACCAGAGGGGACTTGGAGGTGCAGAAAAGCAGAAATTTGTCAGCAATGCATAGTGGAATACAAGCGTATCTTTCAACCTTAGCTTCACCTAAGGTGGTTGAAGTGGTGAAACAATTTCCTGAAAAAGTCACCTTGAATGAAGTACCCAGGCTTAGTTCATGGCCTGCACAGTTTCAAGATACAGGTGCTAAGGAACAGCATGTGGCTCTTTTCTTCTTTGCCAAGGACATCGAGAGGTAACTGTATATAATTGTGTTTTGTTTCACATGCTTATTCTGTTTTTGGTCGTTTCAATGTTTTATTTCCTAATCCACTGACGAAATATATTAAATGTTATTGTGACACACAGTTATGAGAAAAATTATAAGCCTCTGGTAGATAACATGATTCAGAAAGATTTAGCCCTAAAGGGAAACCTCGAGGGCGTTGAGCTTTTGATATTTGCGTCCAACCAGCTTCCTCAAGATTGCCAGCGTAAGAATGTTAACTAGATTCTTACGATTAAACTTTCTATGTGAAGTTTTTGGAATCTCACTGTCTTTACAATGCTTGCTTACCAAATTAATATCTATTTCTCCCATTGAGAAGCAAATATGGCTCTTTAGTCATGCTAAAACACTCTCTAATAAGTTTCAAAAATGTTTCACTGATGTGTCGTTCCGTATAAATGTAAGGCCTGATCTAACCTGTAGAAAGTCTATTGCTTAGTGCTACATCGATTCTGTTTGCAGGCTGGAACATGTTATTTTTCCTTTGGGGTGTATTCCGAGGAAAAAAAGAGAGTTGCTCTAATCCACCAAAGAACACACCCCTCCCGGCATCTTGTGTTTCGCCAAATCGTGATACCTTTCGCCATGAGAATCCAAGCAACAAAAAGTCTTTGACTGATCGCACATTGAGCAGAATGCAATCGTGTATGAAGGTGGGTTGTTCTAGACTTCTAGTCCTCTGCTAATTATACATTTCTTCTCTGAATTTACATTGGCCATTCAGTTTTCCGCTCTAGTTAAAAAAAATCTTACTCTCAGGTCTGTTTTAGTTTCGAGTTTTCTAGACAGTTGCTATGTCTATCTTAACATCATGCAAATATTGATGCATTCATGGATATGAAACAGGAGGAGGATGCTAAAGAGGGTAAAGCGTGCAGTGGCACTGAGAAGGAGAATGCATTCTCTGTTTCATATGGAGAAGGTGAAGTGGATGTAGAAACTGAGGAAGGAGAGATAGGTGTTAGCCCACAGTTGAAGTATGAGAAGACGGCAGGTAATCAAAAGGATTTGCTTTCAGCTGTAACGAGCTCTGAGAATAATTTCGCTGACCAGGAAAAACTTTTAGCTGTGTTCACGAATCGTCTGTTTTTGGCATTGACAGGGCCTGGGACAGTGAAATCCGCCGACATGAACCAGAGAGTGAACGTGGATGATCTGAATAAAGAAGGGCTGTGTGAAGGTCCAGCGAATAAAAAGCTGAAGACAGTTACAGGAGTAGAAACTGGATGTAGCATTGTCAGGAGGGATACATCTGTTCATAAATTTGCTTCAAGGAAATTCGTCTAGATGGGAACACAAGAAGAAGCAGAATGTGAATACTTGTTTGTTTTTCGTTAGAGACTTCCCTGACAGGTCCTCATAGGAAACATATCTTAAAAAGTAACCAAACTAGTGTCTCTTAATTTTGATTCATTTGTTATCATGAAGAAGACCCAATCACAGCTTTGTTTGTACATATTACGGCGATGGGCAAAAGACATATGACAAGATGTTGATTTTGGTTGACTTGACTGATCTGCTTAAGCTAAAGTGTGTTTTGGCTAATTTCTTTTCTCTCTTCTGTTTATGAATCTTGTTCATTGAAGAGATAGCATCGGTTCATCGAAGCAGTTGATTCGAAAGTGAAATGTTGTGGTGTCATATTTGCGAATTACAAATAATAGGAAGGGTTTTAGCAAATAAGTAATTCCTTGAGTGTATTTTGGGAAATAAGTAACTCTTAAGGGATATGTTTTAGAAAATAGATAACTCTTCTGGTGGACAAATGGCGTATGTGTTCGTCTTCCTCTTGTATGTTACTCTTCTCAGATCTCTTGTTCGTTTTGATGTACAATGGCGTCCTTGGTAGCAGCTCCTATCTCTTTCTCAGGTAGTCAATCGCTTTTTTCTCTTCTCCAGTTTTCAGTTCATTGCTTCCTCTATCTTCTTCGTTTTGAACTCAAATTTCTGAGTAACCCGAGAGAGAAAGATTCGCCGATTTGCATTTGCTTACTCATTCAAATTTATCCTCGTATCTTCGATTAGTATTCAAAATTTCCGTTAGGTATTTAACATTTTAGCGAGATCATAGTTTGTTCATAGTCTGAAACTAGTTCAACATATAGCAAATCGACGTAAAGGAAATACGAAAATCCACTGATATAACGGACCAACATATGATTAGAGACCTGTGTATTTGAGGGTTTCTCCATATCTCGTTAGATTACTTTATATATGAAAACTCACTTGCATTTTCAGAGTTTACTCAAACTGAACCAAAGCAGCTTCTTGATTCACACCTTATGGCTCAGGTGACTCTCATGTCAAAGCACACCGAAACTTCAATGCGATTCGCAAGAGCTCTACATTGACTGTTCAAACAAAATCAAACCGCAGTCACAAACTCTCGGTTTCTGCAGGTTACCGGTATATTTCTCTCTCTGTATATATATATAGGCCATTAAACCTCTTCTAGGTTACATTTGACAGTTTTACTGTGTTGATTATTGCAGTGGGGGAAGTAAGGGTGGTGGAAGTAGTGATTTTGTTACCGGTTTTCTTCTAGGAAGTGCTGTGTTCGGAACTCTGGCTTATATCTTTGCTCCACAGGTACATTCTTAAAAAACCATTTCATTGTTTCTATAACAGAAAACTAGACATAGATTATGATTTTTGGCTTTAGATCTTTACCAACTCCCTTCACCCTTGTTATGATTTAGTTGATTTCGAGCTTTGTCCTTCTTGAAATCAACAACATTAACAACAAACTACGGTTATCTATTCAATTCTAACATATCTTATGTTGGCTTAAGGCATACTTAGAGCTGTTTATTCTTGGTTTTATTTCTTCCTCTAAGATCTCTGAGCTTTGTTCTTCCTAATGATTAAGTAATTCTGAGTTTTGTTCTTGGAGGGATTAAAAGATTTTGAGCTTTGCTTTTCCAAATGATTAAGTACTAATTCTGACCTTTGTTCTTGAGGTGATTAAATGATTCTGAGCTTTGTTCTTGCAAATGAAATCACCAACATTAACAATATAAATTCTTAAGTTGACTTTGCTTTCCGAGCTTGGGATGATATTCTCATGTGATCTCTTACTTCCACATGCTGTCATGCTTTTTTTATTCAGATCCGAAGATCAGTGCTGAGCGAGAATGAATATGGTTTCAAGAAACCGGAGCAGCCGATGTACTATGACGAAGGCCTAGAGGTATAAAAGAAAAACTTAGTACCGAAATTGTTAAAAATACTAAAACTAAGACACAAATATGGGTTTGATGTTTATAACAGGAGAGAAGAGAGATATTGAATGAGAAAATCGGCCAACTCAATTCCGCCATTGACAAGGTTTCGTCGCGTCTGAAAGGAGGTCGAAGCGGTAGCAGCAAGAACACTTCTTCGCCGTCTGTCCCAGTTGAAACCGACGCAGAAGCAGAAGCTACTGCATGATTGAATGTAATGCTCTGCTCCATTTTACCAATTCAAAACTGCCTTCCATTGGTTCTGTGGTTTTTTTGTTGGAACTATTCCTAGGGGCTTTTCTGACTTTTAGATATTGAAAGAAAAAGACAATCGTCGTATTAACTCGTACCGAACCAAAACAAAACTATCTATACTAAGAGAACACGATACGAAATCTTAATCTTTCAATATTGATAATGTCAATAAGATAAATGCAAATTCTAAATCAATCGAGATTAAATTTCAAATTTAATAAGTGAAAAACAATGAAATCAACGGAAAACCGGTTTGGTCAAACACAGTGAGCCGGTTGGCTCTTCATGCTATCGGTTTATCTATCTTGAACAATTGGCAGAAGGCAATAACACAACCGATGAGCAAGGTTCTAATCTGGTTTACTCCGTTTATCGCTAAACCGATTCTCTTTTTAACCATTGATTCGAAATTCGGGAAGACATTATTGTTCCACCTCCCTGGATAATTACCAGGCGGGGGAATATAGCGGTACACCTCATGTCTACCCCATTCGACGATATAACAGCTTTTGCAGAATGTTTGTATACTTAGAAATTTGATGGTACAATAAGAAGAAACATTGTCTGGTTAATGCTTAGCTTTACATATTGTGGGTTAAGAATTTACTGTATTAATTCATGGGTTACACACTTAGAGTAGACATCAAAGTGAAACAACAATAAAAGCTTCAACCATCTGTGTTGTGGGTTTTGTATCAACAAAATGGATATCTTACATCTCTTTGTATGGAATTATTTTGTGTTGTTTTTTTCGGTCACCGATAAAACAAAAAAAGATAGTCTCGTTTAATGGTTCTTATCCATATAAAAATATATATTACTATGAAAAGGAGAGAGTTTAAAATCATGGTTCCACTGAAACCTTTTTTTTTGTGTGGGTATAATATAATGTTGTATAATTTCTAGAATATGTTTTTGGAATTTATTGATTAGTAAATTAATGAATGTAAGGGTATCTAATTTCTAAAGCAACTTTTGTTGTGTTCATCGTCACTTGCGTCCATTGAATGTGCTCAAAAGTTTTCATATGTCATGCTTTGTCCTTTCTCCACCATTGAATGTGCTTCACAGTTAACACTCCGTTTTTATTTTCTCCATTGTGATTTTCACATGAAAAAATATATTTTTAAAAAATTCACTTAAGGCAGGTTTACACAAAAGTTTAGACGCGGTAAATTTGTAAACCATGGTCATATACTGAGTTTTAAAAGAAAATAAAATAAAAATTTAAAAACAAAATAATAATAAAAATGAAAAATTGCAGAAGAATCAGGTTACGGTCGGATTACTCTACTCAACTAGGCTGCGTCGTGTAAAAAAAGGTGTAAGAAAAAGTACTTTTTGATTTACTTTCTACAAAAGTACTACTCCTTGCATTACTTTTTAGCTTTTAAAAGTAATACTGTACTTTAAAGTTTATCAGAATGTTTTCAGGTCAGGTAAAAAGAAGTACGGTGCAATTGTACTAGAGCCACGGAACAAAACTCCAAAACAAATTACTTTAGCTGTTTTTTTGTCGTTGTCTAATCATCCTCCCTTCATCTTTCATCTTTCATCTCTTCGTCTTCGCTTTGTTAACCCACCCCAAGTATTTACGTGCCTTTTTCTCATCTTTCATCTCTTCGTCTTATACTTTCAAAACATTCAAACAATTCACAAAGATTCTAAACATCGAAAATAAAGAATAACCATATATATATATTTTGATACTATACTACAAATTTTAAAAATGTTGATTTGGTTTAATATATTGCTGTTGTTTGAAAGCAAATAAAGGTTAAATAAAACTATTAAAAGAATGGCAACTTGGCTGTAATGTGTGGTGCTGCCACAGTCTACGTCTACACGTAACCCAAAACACACCAACGTCTCACCCCAATTATTGTTCTATTTTTGTTTTTATATATGTGCCCGCCAAATATATACTAATAAGTTGCTTAAAAATATGTAAAATCTAAATTTATTTACAAAAGAACCTCTTTCTTTTTTGTCAACGTTATCATATTATATGTTTGTATTAATGTATGATGTATATTATACGACGTTTGCTATACTTGACTATTAGTGAGCCGAGTGGACCTCGTCAGATTTTTTTTCGTTAATTCACTTTTTTCTAATACTAAAATAGCAGCATAATTATTTAAAGGGAACCTTTAAAATTACAACTTGGGGCATCATTTTTTTTGTCATTCACACGTAATAACCACAATTTATAAATTTGAATAATAACTTATTACAGATTTGAAAAAAAAATAATAATATGCAGAGCAGAGGAAATCAAGTGCTATATAAACGCGTCATCGGTTTAACCCAAAATATTCAAAGCCCTAAAAATCAGAGATTCCATTTTCTCTTATCTCTCTCTCTCTCTTTCTCTTTTTCCGATTCTGATTCTATTTTTTCTTCACCAACCACACAAAACAATTCTACGTTTGATCTCTTCTTCTTTCTCCGTCCAAATTAATCTCTACGTTTAATTTCTCTTGTTCAATCATGGGACACGAAACAATGACGCCGGCAACAACAACGCTCGTGTTCACGTACGGAACTCTAAAGAGAGGATTCTCAAATCATGTCCTGATGCAAGATCTGATCCGATCTGGTGACGCTTCTTTCAAAGGTGTTTACCAAACTCTAGACAAATATCCTCTCGTCTGTGGACCTTACCGAGTCCCTTTCCTCCTCAACAAACCTGGATCGGGCTATCACGTCAACGGCGAGCTTTACGCGGTTTCTCCTCGCGGTCTCTCTCGTCTCGACGAGCTCGAAGGAATCAGTCGCGGTCATTACATCCGGCAACCGATACGTCTCGCGGCGGCGGAGGAAGAAGAAGAAGAAGAAGGAGATCTGGAAACAGAGGCGCCGTCGTCGTGCGTGGTGGAGGCGTATTACGCTCATAAGAGTTATGAGGAAGAGCTGTGGAGGAGGAATAGAGGAAGATCATTCGGCGCGTACACGGAAAACGAAGCGCGTGGATATGTGAAACGCAATGATAGGCCTCAGCATCTTAGCTTCTTGGATCATATCCGTATTTTCGTATCTTCTCCATGTGATTGATTTTTATTTCTTTCGTGGTCTCTCCCGCTCGTCGCTTTTCTATGTTTGTTTGTTTTTTTCTCGGGACAAAAGAAACAAAAAAAAAAACACAAACACAAACTAGTTTTACAACTTGTAAGGGTCCCACCAGTCCGTCCGTCCGTCGTCTCCGTATCGATTTGATTAGAGAGATTGTTGGGTGTAAAACTTATGATTCCCATCTTAAATAAGTTTTAGGTTGTTTTTGAGTTTATGGTTAATTTTCCAGTTAATTTATAGGCCATGGTCTTTAGATTCAGGAGAATTATGCTTTTAAATCTCGTATCACAGAATCTAATTAACCTTTGTATCTAGCAAAAAAAAGTGTGAACAAAATTACTATATCATATAAGTAACAAATATCGCCATATGATCAAAGATCGGTAGTCAAACTAATCAATCACTAAACAAATATCACAAAACTGAAAATACAACATTAGTATCTTTCTAACAAAACATAGGTGTAAGTGTAACGTCTCAAGGAGATTCAGGACGCTACAGAATTACACTCGTAACTAATTGTATATTCTTTTTAGTATCTCAATTATTTGCATTTTCATATTTATTAAAAACATCATATATTCCTAACATTTCACATCGACAAGAAATAATCTGCCATGGTCATGTCACTAATGCAGAAACGGAAAACCAAAACCTTTTGTTTGACAATTTTTTATCTTAAAAAATCAGAGCATTTTAAGCAGAGCAAGCCGTTTAAACCTTTGGTACTAGTTCAAGTTGTTACTTTCTTAGATTCGTCAAAAACAAAAACAAAATGTCTCTGGTAAAGATCAAAGGCCCAGACCAATATTCAGATTGGACCGGGACTTAGAATTCGGGCCGACCTAATTGACACCATCAGTAGCAACTGGCAAGCATAACAAACAAAATCAAATGACGGAAATGAATTTTAAAAATCCGAAAGCCATAGGAAAGCTTTTGAGTTTAGTCTAAATCCAAAAGCCATATGATTTTGATAAATGGTTTATTAATTAACCCATGTTTGCAGTTCTTAGATAGATGTTGTGTTTTCGCTTCGGTAGAAAAATAATCACTCTAAAAAGAATAAAATTCTCTCAAAACCATATAACAAAAGGAAATCAAGTGACGAAAATGATTTTGAACTTTTGAGTTTAGTTCCCTTTAAAAAAATCCAAAAGCCATAAGAAAGATTTTTAGTCTTAAAACTACATATTGTCCTACCTTAGGGCCTATACAAAAGACTTTTGAACATGAGAGGAGGATTGATATGTGTTGACATATAAATCAATTTTCATCAAGCGTTAGCAGTCGATTTGAAGCATGTCTCGTCCAAAGTCGAGTATATGCAACCATCGTTTGAGAGCTGTTCTAACGCTTCCCTGCCACACAGACAAAGCCGTTCTTGTCAAGAAAATTTCTTTGTTTATATTGTAACTTTATCAAATAGTGATAGGAGGGAGATAGAGATAGAGAGTAAGAATGAGAGGAGATTTACTTGACTTGAAGCAGCGGAATCCTGAGTTCACGGGCAATTATATCACAGTGAACTCCAGCTTCAGATACACTGATGTAGATCCAACATATACAACACCAAATATCAAACTCAAGTTATGCTTTTAGATGAGCGAGAGAGAAGGAGAATCCAATGAAAGAAGTTGAATTCATATGGCAATACACTTATCACTGACTCAAGAACATCAATCTGCTGCAATAACATAATCTCAAACATCGGCCACAAGGCTGATATAGTTGAATGATTTTTACATAAAATTTAGTCAAGGTTGGCTCATAGAGACTTTAGAGGTTGATTTGCTTATTTCATGAACTGCAGTTTGATCATTAGTATTCAAAGCTGTATGAAATGAATGAAATATATGACAAGTTAATTGGGTTCTTTTGGGGATATTAGATGAACTTACATGTGCATAGGTTGATTCAGGTAATTCAAGACCGTCTGCTTTACACCATGCATTGAATCATTGAATTGGTTCGGGAACTGAAAAAGATTCTGTGAGTAACTTAAGAGGACCACAAAAGAGCATGTAAAATTAAATTCTAGATTGATTTTGTCTAATACCTGATTAGATGGACCGGTTTGGTAGGGCTTTGCAGGGGTTGGCATTGTTGAATATGGCATTTGGGGCCTAGGAGTAGCAGTATCTTGAGTAATAGAACCACCCTAAAGTAATAGAGGTTAGTACCTAACATGAGAAGTATTAAGCTGTGGAACAAAGATTAAAAAAGCGGTGAAGGATAGGGTAATACCCGTAACTTGGTGTTGTACATGTGGACATACATACACTCGGTAAAGTGGTGTACAATCTCATTGAAGTCAGTGACAGGCCTGAAAGCATATTATTGGACTAAGTATATATCTTTAAGATGCAGCAAATACATTTACTTGGAGAACACAAAATAGAAAATGTAACATTTTGAGCCACTGAGAAAAAATATCATAGATCGACAAGAATTTTCAAATCCAGAAAGGCTAATAGGAAATGATTCGCTGACCACATATATCATAGACTGATAGAGAAAAGTATGTCAGGAAAACAAACCTGACTGAAAAAACATTCACAGATCGTTTCCCTTGAAAAATTTTCAGGTGTCCATGTAAGCGAACATACATTCCCAGCCTGTTATACATGTGAACTATCAAATTTTTGATATACTATTCTAAAGATCTAGGAATGTGCAGAAGAAACATACTTGACTGCTTCCATTTCTTCAGTTTCTTGCCGAGCGTGACACCTGCAGATGAATTAGCAAGAGATATAGTTGAGCTCTTTTATGAAAGCATTATCATATTGAGGCTGTATTAGCATTAGTATTATAAGTATTTACCATCTGACACAATCAACCCAGCCTGTACCGTCATCAACAACAAAATCGACCTGAGTGATTCTGTTCTCCATTCTAGAAATCCGTCCAACGATTACAACCTATACACAGATAACACCAAAGCTCAAATGCTTGAATCAATAGAGCTTAAGGCATAACATTATCAGCAAACAAGTTTTAACAGCAGAAGATAAAAAGGAGCTCACAGTTTTAATATCAACGCCATCAATAGAGAAATTTGATTCGCCAGTGGTTGATGCGCTGCTCAACTGCTTCAGTGTCAGGGGAAGCAAGGTACGTACATCGCGGTTCTGCAAAATAGTGGTGAACACTCTCATACATTGCTGGACTGCTCAAGTAAAATGGTGCTCATCTGTGATCTCTATATCCAGATTCACAAACGTACAATTATGATAAGATTCAAAATTCACAGATAAAATCCACATTTCTAGATAATATCTAGTCAACAATTTGTTCTTCGATACTTTTCATCCATGTAACATTTCCTAGAAAACTCGAATGGAACTTTTTGCAGCAGATATTCCCGAGAAACGACGAGAATCAGATACATAAACCTAGGTATAGAGAGCAGGCAGAACTAAAATTCGCATGATAAGAGAGAACTTGGATTACACAAAACGCGGAAAGGGTTTTTTTCAAATTGAGAAGATAATTTAGAGAGAGAAAGAGAGGAAACCTTGAGGGAAGATGAGGATTCATGGGCTTGCGTAGTCGCCTGAGAAGGCATGAAGCCGCCGCCGGCGAAAGCAGCGTTGCCGTCAAAATCGCCTCCGTACATGTTTTAAAAAGTTTTCTCTCGTCGTTTGTTGATGTTGATTCGAAACCCTAATGGAACGCTCGTCGCGAATTCGATCCGCCGCTTCTAATAAGTTTCTGGAATTTACTAATTTCTCATATCTTTTACAAATTTCAACTTTTCTTATTCTCAAATCTCAAGTTACTCTCATAAAATAAATAATTAATAACTAATGGAAAATTATATAGAGATCCCGCCAAAAATCTCTCTCATTTTCCCGCGACTAATTTTTAAAGTTTTCCAAGTGAATTTTTGTTTTCAGAAGCATTTTTTTTCAAATATCAATCTGATTACAGTCCATTTATTTACTAAACTGCTTTTATGGAAGGAGCCAGGTCAACTTTGAGACTCCCAGTCCTTCTTGCGGTTAATAAATGGACCTTAATAAATATGGGCCACTGGGCCCGATAAAAAGTTTGCCTAATGGTAGAGTCGTAGAGATATTGTATTCAACAAGATATTGCGAATGCGATGTATAACAAAAGTTAGTTATCAATCAATCAAATAGTATCTTTTACATATTTCAGAAATTTCCCTAAGTTGCATATATATACTCTTCTTTTTGTTACTAGAAAAAAACAAACAAAAAAGTTTGGTACATATCGAATATTTATAGTAACGGTATACAGATATTATTCCGCATTAGCTATGGGGAAGACTAGTCTTTTAATCTCCCTAATCTCACGTTTTAGTTTTATGATGATAATTCAAGCGATTATTTAGTCGTGTTATTGTTTGCGTTTATCACGTAGGAAACCGAATCGGATTTTTTTTAATTCATTTAATTTATTTTATAGTTTGCATTTTGACACTTTTTGGGGAGTGTGGCCACTCGTGAGACAAAACCTCACCAACTAGGAGTATCATTTTCTTCTACGTTAGGTTCATCAGTCGTTTCCTTAATCCGAATCATTGTCTCTCTCTCTCTTGATCTTGATCTCTACGCTAAAAATGGGAACCCAGTTAGAGTTCGAGCAAATTTGAGTTTCCAGGTTCCATAATTTAATAATGTATATCAAGTCTCAATTTTTCCTTGGTCGCCTCCTCTAACGTAATTTACTTCTCACTGATCCGCAGCAACGAGACAGAGGCTGTGACTATGGCTTCTAAGATTAAGTAAGTGTCTTTTTCCTTATTAAGATTCATTCTCCGATCCTTTTTTTGATGTCGGTGGAATATTTCGTCGATTCAAATTCCGATCTGGGTCTATCTTGAGGTTGTCTATGATGATGTGGTAGATCTGACTAGGTTTGGGTTTAGGGTTTAATCTCCTGGTTTTTAGTGATTCTATTTGTAACACATTTGTCTGATTGTTCCTGTTTCTGTGATTTTTTTAATCTTACAAGCAGCTTCACTTATATATAAAAAATAATAATAATTTCATTGCAGAGTTCTTAGTTGTTGTTGTGATGTTGTATTTATGTTGATTTTTATTTGTCTTCTCTTCTACTTTATAATTTAGTTAATCTAAGGCTCCATGGCAGAGTTCTTAGTTTTTTTTTTTTAATGATTTTGGCAAGTGTAATCAATTCTCACGTGTTTTGTTTTGTTTTGTTTTGTTTTGCTTGCTTGATGAGAGACCTTTGTTGTTTTCTGAAGCAGAAATGGTTTATCTGACACTACTTTGAGGAAATCATCTTCAACATCTCTAAGAGTGCCTAGACTCACTCGGATTGTGACTAAACCTGATTCTAATTCTCCTTCACCGACTCAACAACAGTCACGGCTTTCGTTCGAGCGCCCTTCTTCTAACTCAAAGCCTAGTACTGATAAGAGGTCCCCCAAAGCTCCAACCCCACCAGAAGTAAGTGTGTTCATAATAGTTTGCCTGGTCTTAACTTGGTTTAGTTTTGACACACTATGCTGCAAATGTTGATATCCATTGTTTTGTTGTCTTATGATTGTTTGCAGAAAACTCAAATACGGGCTGTGAGAGTATCAGAATCGCAACCTCAGTCAGTTCAAATCAAGGAAGATTTAAAGAAAGCCAATGAGCTGATAGCATCGCTCGAGAATGAAAAAGCTAAAGCACTTGATCAACTTAAAGAAGCGCGGAAAGAAGCTGAAGAGGCATCTGAGAAACTAGATGAGGCTTTAGAAGCTCAGAAAAAGTCCCTGGAGAACTTCGAAATTGAGAAATTTGAGGTTGTTGAGGCAGGGATAGAGGCGGTTCAGAGAAAAGAAGAAGAGTTGAAGAAAGAACTAGAGAATGTCAAGAACCAACATGCTTCAGAATCAGCTACTCTTCTTTTGGTAACACAGGAGCTGGAGAATGTCAATCAAGAATTGGCTAATGCTAAAGATGCCAAGAGTAAGGCTTTGTGTCGTGCAGATGATGCTAGTAAGATGGCTGCAATTCATGCAGAGAAAGTTGAAATCTTGTCGTCAGAGTTAATACGGTTGAAGGCTTTGCTTGATTCAACTCGAGAGAAGGAAATCATCTCCAAGAATGAGATTGCTTTAAAGCTAGGGGCGGAGATAGTGGATCTAAAAAGAGACCTTGAGAATGCGAGAAGTTTGGAAGCAAAGGTCAAGGAACTAGAGATGATCATTGAGCAGCTTAATGTTGACTTAGAAGCTGCAAAAATGGCAGAATCTTATGCGCATGGCTTTGCTGACGAGTGGCAAAACAAAGCGAAAGAACTGGAGAAACGGTTGGAAGAAGCTAACAAGCTGGAGAAATGTGCTTCGGTATCTCTGGTATCTGTGACAAAGCAGCTGGAAGTAAGCAATAGTAGATTGCACGATATGGAATCTGAAATTACTGATCTTAAGGAGAAAATTGAGTTATTGGAGATGACAGTTGCTAGTCAAAAGGTTGATCTTGAGAAATCTGAACAGAAGCTAGGTATTGCAGAAGAAGAATCATCTAAGAGTGAAAAAGAAGCAGAGAAACTGAAGAATGAGCTTGAAACTGTGAATGAAGAGAAAACCCAGGCTTTAAAGAAGGAGCAAGATGCTACTTCAAGTGTGCAAAGGCTCTTGGAAGAAAAAAAGAAGATCTTGTCAGAACTGGAGAGCTCGAAGGAGGAAGAGGAGAAGAGTAAGAAAGCAATGGAGAGTTTAGCTTCAGCATTGCACGAAGTGTCAAGTGAATCACGTGAGTTGAAAGAAAAATTGCTGAGTCGAGGTGATCAAAATTATGAAACACAGATAGAAGATCTGAAGTTGGTGATTAAAGCAACGAACAACAAGTACGAGAACATGCTTGACGAGGCGAGACATGAGATCGATGTTCTTGTCAATGCGGTAGAACAAACCAAGAAACAGTTTGAGAGCGCAATGGTAGATTGGGAGATGAGAGAAGCCGGTTTGGTGAATCACGTGAAGGAATTTGATGAAGAAGTTTCTTCAATGGGGAAAGAAATGAATAGGTTGGGCAATTTGGTTAAAAGGACAAAGGAAGAAGCTGATGCATCATGGGAAAAAGAATCCCAAATGAGAGATTGTCTTAAAGAAGTGGAAGATGAGGTGATTTATCTTCAGGAAACTCTCAGGGAAGCGAAAGCTGAAACCTTGAAACTAAAGGGGAAGATGTTGGATAAAGAAACTGAGTTTCAAAGCATTGTTCATGAGAACGATGAACTCAGAGTGAAACAGGATGATTCTCTGAAGAAGATCAAGGAACTATCGGAGTTACTCGAAGAAGCATTGGCCAAGAAACATATTGAAGAGAACGGTGAGCTCAGTGAGAGTGAAAAAGACTATGATTTGCTGCCAAAGGTGGTTGAGTTTTCTGAGGAAAATGGTTATAGAAGTGCAGAAGAGAAGTCTTCTAAAGTAGAGACCCTCGATGGCATGAACATGAAACTTGAGGAGGACACCGAGAAGAAGGAAAAGAAAGAACGTTCTCCAGAGGATGAGACAGTTGAAGTTGAATTCAAAATGTGGGAAAGTTGTCAGATTGAGAAGAAAGAAGTTTTTCATAAAGAGTCTGCAAAAGAAGAAGAGGAAGACTTAAATGTGGTGGACCAAAGCCAGAAAACCTCGCCAGTAAATGGATTAACCGGAGAAGATGAGCTGTTGAAAGAGAAAGAGAAGAAGAAGAAGAAGACATTGTTTGGTAAAGTTGGGAATCTTCTCAAGAAGAAAGGACCCGTGAATCAGAAATAAATGAAAGCATCTCTTGATTACTACACTTTCTGAGGTATTGCAAAATCTAGCTATTACATATACACACATCTCTTTGCACCATATTGATTGATATCTTCATTAGTTTGTTCTTATTTGGTTTATGGCTTCTGAAATAGGTTTGTCTTAAATTGTTGGTTTATGATTCTTTTCTTCTTTCGATTTTTTTTTTGCTTACTCTGTTCTTCAACTACTTTTGTCAACAAAATCTGTTTGTGAATTTATTCTTCCTCGTTATACTGTATATCCGGGAATTGATTTCGTTTTGCATTACAATAATAATAAATTCGAGGACAATTTTTTTTTTTTAGTCATTGCTAATATAACTAGGTCCAAAGGGCCTCTCAAACGCGAAGAAAGATTATTTATTTATAGATTCCGAAGTATGATTGGGCCAGGCCATTTCATTGTTGCCAACCCTTAAACAATCAAGCCCAGGCCCGCTAGACTAAAGCGTTTATTTGGTTTCAATATTATTGCTAATTAAATTAACTGGTTAGTTACAATAAACTGGTGGCTTGATTCTCTGTATTTTGAATGTGTAGAAATTAATGAAGAAAAGCTTTACCTATTTTTGGTTCTTCAAAAAATGGTAGGTATCTTGCAATGCAAGTTTTTCACGTTAAGTAACTTTTGGACAGAATTAACAAGTTTAATCTCACGGTTATATGGTCCTAATCCTATCCCATAAAGTCAAAGTTGAGCTTTAGAAATTGCAAGAAAGTCAGTTGTCTTTCATAATCTTTGACTTTCGAACGGATAACAAAGTCGAAAAGGGTAAAATCGTTGCATAAAAATAGACAAATCTATAGTTTAACGAAACCTTTGTTTACTAACTAAAGTATACGTAGAAGGTAAAAGAGATATGATTGTTCATCTGTTCCATTCATCTTTAATTTAGCCTACGTCGTGACAAACGTTTAATTTACACCTTGCGGGATTTGTTTTTCTTATATAACAATAAAATTGGACCAAATTATCTTTGAAATTGCGTAACTGAATCAGATACATAAATGTATATGATTCCAAAGTATATGCTCTGTTTCGGCTAGGTTTGTTTCTGATCTGTACTGTTTTTGGGTAGGTTAAATCGAACAAAAATGATAACCTCTAGGCTCTAGATGGTCGATAGATTATAACTCCAGGTATGTAGTAAATGTTTTGCATTCATGTCTTAGTGGTTTTTGCATTCTTTTATCATGGAGACTAAAAACCTAATTGCGGGTGATTAATAGCAGAACGCCAGAACTCATAAACAAGTTAATAGAATAATTTGAGAATGTATTGCTATATATTTGAATAAGAGACATAAGCATCATAAGATTAAATCTGGTTTCGTCCACTAGTGACAGTGCATGAAAATTTTCTTTCTCTAATTCCAAACGTACGTAACGTTACGTACATTGCATGGCTCGTAAGAGATAATTAAGTTAATTAATTACTATTTAAGTTATGTTGTGTTATGCTCTGGTAACTACGAGTATTATAGCAAGTAGCAACATACAATCAGGTTTTGGCTTGCGTGAGTGTATTCTTTCTTTTTGTCTTTTAGCAAATATTGATGTTTTAATTAAATGTGTACGTATATAATAATACACAAATTATACTTGATTCTGTTATACTTGCCGTGTACATGTATGTATATTAAAACACATAAAAAGGATTAACGTCCGTATTTATAATTTTGTGGCGTTTGGTTGTGCATTATAGAGAAAATGATTCTATAGATTAGGATAATTTAGTTTTGTCGTTGTCTTAATTTTAGTAGATTTTTTTGTAGCATTAATTCTGTTAAGAAGTTTTTTTATTTGAGAATAAGAAAGGGATATTCTTGTTATGAAAGATATATGTAGCTTGAAATCTTGCTTACGAGTTTCGTCTTTCAACATTAAAATCTTATCGATCGATTACATATTAAAACCATTGCATATGTAAATTTTATACTTGTAACTTTGTTAAGCACCGTATATATTGCACTTTATCAGCAAAATTTTAGTCAAGATTATGTCCTTAATTAGCTAGGTAAGACCGAAGACGAATTATAAAGTGTGATTGGCTGTAGGGATATCAATTGCGGGAAATGGGAAAGCTGTCGCGTTCGGATTAGTTGGAAACTTCTATGCACAATTCTTACTTTCTTCTCGCTTCAATGATAAGAAAATTAAACTAATTGAGATTTCTAAGTTGAATTGTATTTAATAATTCTATCATGTATGTGTTATGGATGTCTTAACGTTTGTTCATAACATATTATAAAATGATGTCAGCAATACATACAAAAGCCACGTAGAAAGATTAAGATAAAAAAATCAGTAGTTAAAAGTATTAGGGTTTTGGAGGGTCCCATGGGTTTGTGATCTCAAACAAAATAGTTTGCGTGTCTTAATGTGCTTAAAACTAGATTTATACCAATAATGAACAACCATATCGAGACCTTGATTTAAAAAACGTTTTCAAACTAAACAATTGCTAAGTTGTGAATAACAATTACTAAATAATGAAAAACTTTTTTTTTAATTGAATATCTATTTTTATCGTTTTGAATGAAGTGAATTCAATCTAAACAAGTGCTAAGTTCTACTTGAAAATGATAAACGGTAATTTTTTTGCGAAAGATAAATATACAAGATCATCTACTTTTTTCTAATGTGTGTGAAAAAAACAGATTCTGTTAAGTATATCTACGTTACTACGTACGTAGTAGTATGAAGTTGATAGAGAAGAGGTATCTTTTCATAAACTAAGAAAATATATTTAGTTTATTGATTGTATTCGAACGCGGTTCAATTATACAGTTTGACTTTCATTTTGATCTGATGTGTATATGGTTGAGATGTGTCATTAGTTGACCAGTGAGCAGTAATCCATATATTATAGGCACTGTCTATATCTCTTGGGAAATATGTTTTGCCAACTTAACATTATAAGTTATTCTACATAATTATCTGCATAGAATACAATCTTCCATAAGCATATATACGATCACAGCTCAAAATCCATATGTATTATAACCAATCTATAGACTAACGATTATTTATCAGTAACATATATTAATGTCCGGGCTGAATTGGACTGGTGAGACAACAACTAAAAATTATGCTGCATTTTACAAATTTATTAATGTATATATAAAGGTTTCCTGTAGTTTTAAATATTTACTGGAACCGTAGTTGAAGCTAATACGTGAGTTATATTCTATGATTCTTTGAGCATTTAGCTCTTGTAAGTAACTAACTTTTTATACATACTTTTCAAAAGTTTGAGACACTTACATTGTCAACATGAATTAGTTGCAGCAACTTTTATTCCACACATTGCTTCGCAAACTTGAACATCTCCTTCTCCTCTCATCATTTTTCTTCTAGTTTCATCAAAGGGCAAATTCATCATTTCACTTATTTGATGTGATTAAAGTCAAATGGACACGTCAGAAGAGCTAACTAAGATCTTGTTCCGACAAGACACAAGACCGAGACGAAAGCCTCTTCTATGTTTCTATAAATAAAGCAAAGAACAAAAACACTTAGCCTTTGTTAACTAAGATCTTGCCTTCACCATTTTTCTCTCTTCTCGATTATATCTCTAACCTCAAAGGTATATATTATATATTTTTATATATATGTATATGTATTGTATGCTCACTCAACAATCTCCTATGTATATCAGAAATCCGATTTCTTAGCAAAAGTGTGTTAAAACACAAAGGATATATATATTATGCTTCTGATTAAACCCCATTATTTTCTCTTTTCTTTTGTTAACTTTTTGTCCAGGTACATTTAATAGCTAGATGTTATAACAAAATGGGGAGATCACCGTGTTGCGATGAGAGCGGATTAAAGAAAGGGCCATGGACGCCAGAAGAAGATCAGAAACTGATAAATCACATAAGAAAACACGGCCATGGAAGCTGGAGAGCTCTACCCAAGCAAGCCGGTTTAAACCGGTGTGGGAAGAGTTGCAGATTGAGATGGACTAATTACTTGAGACCAGATATCAAAAGAGGAAACTTCACAGCTGAGGAAGAACAAACTATCATTAACCTTCATTCTCTTCTTGGGAACAAGTAATCAATCTTAATTTATTTCTTCTTAAATTCCCTTACTTACTTTGATTAATTATAAATTATATATATGTGAGATTATCATCAAGAGCAAAAATCAGAAAACACATCAATATTTTCTATTAATTAATCAATATTATTGTGCTATAGAATTTTTTACTGCTTTTTATTATTAGTGATTTTAATAGAACTTTTTTGCTAACACTTTAGAATTTCATTTTGATAAAAAAATTCAAGAAGAAGAAAATTTAACTACAGGATGGTAATGTTTGATTAGATAGGTTCTAGGCAAAAAAGAAACATTTCTTTTATTAAATACAGATTAAAATTTAAAATTTCTAATATCTTAGTCTCTTTTTCAGTCGGTCTTATTTATAGATCACATATATATAGTCTAAAAGTATATATTTTTATATATGCTATTATAATTTATTTTTTTGTTAGTTGAGGTATAGACGCATTTATATGAATAACCTGCTACACTGGAGTTTTCTTGGTACATGCATACGTACTCGTCAATGTTCGATACTACCAAGTCTATAATTAGTTATCTTATTAGAGCTTGACAATGTTATATAATAGTATAAAGCTTAACTAACCCACCAAAAAACATATTTTTGTCCATATTTTCTAAAGGTGGTCGTCTATAGCTGGTCATCTCCCAGGAAGAACGGATAACGAAATAAAGAACTATTGGAACACGCATATTAGAAAGAAACTTATTCAGATGGGAATCGATCCGGTGACCCATAGGCCAAGAACCGACCATCTAAACGTTCTAGCCGCTCTCCCGCAACTACTAGCTGCCGCAAATTTCAACAACCTCTTGAATCTAAATCAAAATATACAATTGGATGCAACAAGTGTTGCGAAAGCCCAACTGTTACATAGTATGATTCAAGTCCTTAGCAACAACAATACCTCTTCTTCCTTTGACATTCATCACACAACCAATAATCTCTTTGGCCAATCTTCTTTCTTAGAGAACCTACCAAATATTGAAAATCCTTATGATCAAACCCAAGGCCTCTCTCACATTGACGATCAGCCTCTGGATTCGTTTTCTAGCCCGATTCGAGTAGTTGCTTATCAACATGATCAGAATTTTATTCCGCCCTTGATTTCGACATCTCCTGATGAGTCTAAGGAAACCCAAATGATGGTCAAGAACAAGGAAATCATGAAGTATAATGATCATACTTCAAACCCTTCGTCGACCTCAACTTTTACACAAGATCACCAGCCATGGTGTGACATAATTGATGATGAAGCAAGTGATTCTTATTGGAAAGAGATCATAGAGTAAGTTAGAGATCACATATATATATATTTTTTTCTTAAATCTTGAATTTTGACGAACTCTTATTTGTTTTTTTGGTTGTTCTCTCCGCAGGCAAACTTGTTCGGAGCCTTGGCCATTTCGTGAATAGAGATGAAAGTAAAACATTAGTCTTATTTTTTTCTGTGGATATAGATATATACATATACGTTGTTAATTAACTTTCATACAATTTGTGTCTTAATTATTTTCCAACCATGTATACAAACACATTGATACTGTACAAAACTGATTATCATTATATATAAGAAAATTAATTCATGACTCAAAATTGGTTAAGAATATATTTTTCAGTTTAAACTTAGGTATTATCTTTTTGTTTTTGTTTTTCAATAATATCTTAAGAATTCAAATTTAGTTGGGGATGGTTAAGAAGAAGTGAACTAATAAGAGTCTCGAAAGTGACACAATCTTATTTTTGTTTGACTTTTAAAGGAGACAAAAGAGATGTATAGTAAACAGATGGTAGCATTTAAAACGTCATTGTACATCTTAAACGTCATTATATCACAATTCACAAGCAAGATTTATAGTCTCAACATCATTTCGATTTTAAAACAAATACATACCAAATATTTATATATATATATATTTAAAACTGTGGTGAAATAATGCGGAACAAACAAGACAAATACTGTATGCTAAACGTGTTCAATGTGGACACATCAAAATTTAACCTAATATGATGAATTCATATGATTAAAATGAATTAGAACTAATTTGTATCATTGAAATCGATCGCAATTATATAGATTAAAAACTACAAAGATGCTCTCATGAGAAACAATTCGAAGTTAAATTGAGTTTGGCTTAAGTTCGGAATCACTGGATTTCTATCCGAGTTAATCAAACAAAATTTATATAGTTAAATACTTTGCTTTTCTGTTTGATTCAGTTTAAAATAGACACATTGCATCATCAGTGGATCACATTTTCTCAAAAGATGCCACCTTCTTTTAATGGTAAGGTGGAATATTTTTGGAATATATTCGTATGTCTAATCTAAAGTATAACTTTAGTCTTTAGAGTCAAAGCAAAAAGATAACATTAGAATTTCTAGTGTAAATTAAACACTCAAAGTTAATTTTTAGTGTTTAAGATTAAGACAGGAGAGACTCAAGTAAAATAACGGAGAAACGTGTGTTAACATACGAACACTAATGCTGCTCAAATATTTCTCAAGAAAATAGAAACCTACAATTACGACAATAAAGCCTATTTGGCTAGTCGGTCGCATTATTATTTTTTATTAATAATTAAATATTGCCAAAAATCAACATTAAGCTTTGCTTGTGGATATCGATTTGCATGAAATATTCATTATGCAATCACACTTGTAAAAATTATTCTCGACACCGAAAATAGAAACCGCACCAACCAAAATTAGACTACATTTTTTTTTTTTGGGGGCAAATTAGACTACATCTAAAACACACAAAAACCTCAAATGCAAAACCATAAATATGATCGGGCAACCCAAACCTATCGAACCAAGTCAAAAGCGGAACACTGTTTAATTTCTAATTTCTAAGCCGGTTCAAAAGCAAACCCGTCACGACGTAATTAATTTATAGTAAACCACCTCGGTTTAATTGAATCAACAGTTCAGCCTCGGTTTGGAGTAAAAAAGTACATTACCAAGAAATTGGTATTTCTTAACCGGTTATACAAACCATAATTTCTTAAACATCTGCATTTTACAATGATACAATCTTTCTTGCATCTGCAAATTTGAAAGAAACAATCTTTGTTTCTCAGTTCTTCTATCCGAATCACAGGTTTCAGTATACTGAGCTGCCGCAGTTTTGGTTAACATAGGCATATCAGAAACAGGAAACAGATGACAAAGCAAACGCTTGAAACATGATGCAGGTTTTATCGAGATTTGGACTTAATCAACAGACATAGCGTCGGTTATGTTCCTCTGATCTTCCGACGCTGACCGAATCTCGTCCACCAAACTCTTCTGCTCATCTTCCATTGTGTTCTGCAACTCATCCACCTACATTCCCAAAAACGTTCACAATCACAAACTCAAACTTCAAACATAGATCACGTAATGAAGACTGAAACGTAAAAGGTTCGGTTTTTTGACATTACCACATGCATCAGGAGAGCAAACTGCTTCTTCCTTAGCTCAAGCAATCTCCAACTTGCAGTGCTCTCTGCTTCAAGCTCAGCAATCTCCTTGTTCAATTCATATATAACCTTCTCTGTCTCTGACCTTGGCGGTTGCGCAGAAATCAGTTTCCTTATCGTCTCACACTCTTCTTTATGCTGTCTATCTATTTTACTCTCCTCAAGCTGCTTCTTTAGATCTTCAATCTCAGCTTTCGCCTGCATTATCTGCCTTTCCGTCTCATCTTTCACCTCATTAAAGCTCTCTTTCTCCCTAAGGTTTGCTTCCACAACCGCTTGGCTCTTCAGAAGCGGAATCTCGAAAGTTGACAGTTCCTGTAAAAAAGCTTTGGCAAGTCTACCGCAGTCGTTATAGTTCTCTTCTTCTTTATCCACCTCGAGTACAAAAGAAGTGAACTTCTTCTGAAGTTTCTTCAATGGAGGCTCGCCTCGAGTGGTCGTGGTTCGGGTTAGAAGCCGGTTTCTTATGATTTTGTCATCGTCAACAGGATCAAATGCATAATTAACCTTAGTTACTACAGTCTCTAATCTACCAGAAATTCTCCTTGCTTTAACTGACATCTCAACTTACTTAAAAACCTCTTAATTCAATCCTGCAAAGGCAATGCACAAACAAAGAACATTCAACAACCAAACAATCTTAACCTACAGAAATAAAGCTAAGGGATACATATTCAAGCTTGGATCTAAATAGCAGAACTGAAACATAAAGTATTACCATTTACGCAATAAATCTCTCGATTTCTTATTCTCTTCTTCAATTTCTCAATCAAACTTAAATAGATTTTCATGAGCATTCATCATCAAAATCTTAACTGTTATTTCATTGATTCGTAAGCAATTTCTCAATCGTACCATTCGAACACAATTTATGGTACAAAAAAAAGCAAAAGGTTAACTCTTTACTTACTTGAAGTGACCCCAGATCCAGATTCGTCTTCTGCTATCAAAAATTGAGCAAAACAGGTCCCTTTTGTTCAAATTTTGATGAACCCTAAAAATTGAGACAATTCATCTTCGTCCTCCCTTGTCTTTTTCTTTTTGGGTTAAATGCAACAAGTACTCTCAACTTATATTATATTACAAAATAGACCCTAAGTTATTAAAATATAATATATACCCACATTCTTTTTTTTTATACTCTAATGCCCTGTTAATTTTTTTTTTACAAATAATTGTACAAAAGGCCCACAACTACAAACATAATCTAGTAATCGAGTATACACATGACACCAAATCTTACTTTCATAAAGTGTCACTCAAAAATTAAATTAAATTAAAATCTATTGAGATATAGAAATGTGTAGCAAGGAAATCAAAACCATAAAAGATAACTTAAAAAGACTCTAATTTTACGGGTCAAAAAATCACATGATTGAACAAGAATGTACATTTTCGTCGCTAAAAATCTGAGAGGGATAAGCATGTTGAGATGAATACTGAGGAGGGTAACTAAAGATTTTGTTTCCATCACTTTCTTCCTTCTTATTATTGTTCTTCTTATTATTGTCTTTGCCTTTCTCTGTAATTTGACTTAGAAGCTCTGCATGTTTCCCAAGTTTTTTCTTGATTTTCTCCACAAGTTTTGGAGGATCCATGACTCCTCGTACCACTACCGTTGACTTTGACCGGTCTGGTTCCACCGATTGAATGCCTTTTAATTTGTCAAAACAAACAAACATATTCTAAGTTGTTTTTTTTAACTTTCGATATCGTATTATTTCTATATGTATATACAAAGATTACCTTTTATTTTTTCAATGCCTCTTTTGATTTCATGAACACATCCTTCACAGTGCATGTTCATTCTTAAAATTGCAGTTTTGATCTCGGGAGCACTCTAAAATCATGCAAAAAATATTTAGAAATGATTAGATATGTTAGTTGTTATTCTCAGATTAATTAGACAAGGTATGATATAAATGAGAGTATATATCTAAGTTCTAACACGAAATAATTGGAAATAACTTACTTCTTTCTTTTGCTGTGGCTCCTTCTGATCTTGTTTAGGGTTATGTTTTGGGGAAATCATCTCAGCATTTCTACTAAATTTCTTTTGCACTCTTCGTAATATCTTCAACGGATCATCAAATTTTCCAGACACAACAACTTTATTGTCTCCTATCTCTGTCTTAATATGCTCAACCCCTATAAGACAAATAAGATAATAGCTACTTATGAGTCATGAGTAAGAAGAAAAAAACGGTAATCCTATTTTTTAATTGATGCTTTAAGAACTAGAGATTACTATTCGTTATGTCATTGTGGGAATTAATAGACAACTTCTCTAGATTACAGGAAAGAAAAATAAAACTGAAACCAGACTAGATAATGCTTAAGTTAAATTATAGTACAATTTCACTCAATGATAAATGATTAAATATTTGACATTGATTCTTATGATCGAGACCATATATATATGATTCCATTAAAGAGGGAAAGTAATCTAATAATGTTTCTTTTAATAGAGTATTACCATCATAGCCCCTCAAGCAATGAGAAACTTGTGATGCACATCCTTCACAGTGCATGTAAACCTTCAGAACAATTTCTTTACATTGATTTTTCTTATCAGACTTATCGACTGATGAATCTCCATTTTTCTGGTTCTTCTTTTCAGACTTGTTGTCTGATTCTCCATTTTGCTTGTTCTTTAGAACCAAATCCAAAACACAAAATATAAGTTCACATAATTTACTTAACAAATTACTGGAATTACCAAAGACAGGAATGCACATACCTTTCCCATATCAATGTTTACTCCTTTGTACGACAAGTGCAATGAAAAAGTTGAATAGTGAGACTCGATATATATAAGGTCAGAGAGGTTTTACGATCAATTAATTATTTCATTTGTAACATACATAAAATTATTTACTTCTCAATCTGGATGATCCTATTTGTTTACAATGAATAATAATTCTAATATTCACTAACAGGATTGATGACAAAGAGACAAATAATTTTGTAACGATCATTAGTAAATTAAATTTCAATCGGGACTTGTGTAACTTCTTATTCAGTGTCCAAATAAGTACACTATTCATTATTCCGATTTTCTAAAATCATGAATAGTTACAAATCTTCGAGCTTTATTTTCTTACTTATCAACATTTTGTTGTTGTTGTTGTCAAATACTGTAGTATTATCTGCTAAATCATGGATTTTCTTTCTCACAGAATTTAATTTACACGAGGATCGTTCAAAGTCTAGTTCATGAAGACTTGGAACTAGAAGTTCATGAAGTATTTCCAAGTATATTGAATATTTCCAATAACAAAACAACCTTAAAAGTTCATGAAGGGTAAAAACTGTGTAACATGTCGTAATAATAACGGTTTACATAGGAGTCCAGCAAGATTTGGTCTTAGGGTCCCAAATAGAAGGAATCAAGAATTTCAAGTGGTTGATTCCGTGTGAATTAAAGGCTCCACCAGTAATCGGGTCAACCCGAATTCTACCAGTGAAACCTGGAAAAGCTCCGGATCCAAAAACCCGAGTGCACTTGGTTGCAGGGTCCACAATATACATTGACGAAGATTCATGGTTTTTCTTTACGTCATCGTTGTACGGTGTCGTCTCAGATTTGAATAAGGACTTGGTTAGATCTGGATTGGTGGCCAAATCGGCTAAACCGGTGGCTAGCTGAATAACCAGTGCGTCAGCTCCGACTTCTCCACTTGCCGGTTGATAGGTCATGCCACGTGGACCCTTATCGGCCGTGTGGAAAGGCCAAGCGCACTCTCCGGGACATTCCACCTCCGGGTTGCTTACCATTATGTACCGTCGTGGTTCTTTTTGACCTGCGTGGGATTTACGTAATGACGTCAAATTTTTCTTTTGTTTGTTGTCTAATACTACAATCTTTTAGAACAAACTAAAAAAGCTACAAAATTATGTAGAACCAATAATCTTTTTCTCAAGGGTAAAATAGATTAATGTTATGCAATTTAACGAGGAGAAAATCAAGACATACTTAAAATATATTTATTGTACTAGTGTCGATCTCTCACGGTGCCATATTAATCCAGGTTTAAATCTGAGAGATGTAGACGGAAAAAAAAAACGAAGAGAAAATCAAACCTTTAATTTTGGCTAGGGCGTTATGTTGGCAAGTTCCGTCACAAAACCCTACGCCATGAGCCCTAACTTGCGCCGAAAGTAATACCACGGGAACCACTTTCGACATATTTCCGATAGCCGTCTCAACAAGTTTCTCACCGTTCCCCATTGTCAATTCCTTTCCATACTTCATCTTCTCATCCACATAACTCCGGACAACCTTCACCTTAATCCTCGGAGCTACGGTTCTGTTACTCTTCTTCTGTCGGTAAATATCCTTCACCTCAAACCTCTCTTGGTAACTCTCCACCACTTTCCACCACGCCGATACCTTCGGGTCAAGACCTTCCTTGGCGTCGAAGTTAAGCGATTCTATGAAATCGTGAACCCTCTCCTTTTGAGTAGGCGTGAATTGGCCGTACCATAGTAAAGAGAGATCTAGGGTTCCGTTTGGGATTTGTGAAGGTGGCTCACGTGAAAGGCAGAGAGGCGCCAAGAGGAGGAAAATGATGACGGATATGGAGGAGGAGGAGGAAGAAGCAGACGCCATTGCCATTGCCACCGCGTGAAAAAAACTTTTTTCTGTTCTTTTGGCCTTTGATGGGGATTTTCTCAGGCTTTTTTGAGGGAAGTAAATAAAATTATCGTTTAACCTATTTTTTGACATCCTAAGCTGGTGATTTTGTTTTTGGATAATTGCCAATGAAGCAAAAGAGCTATTTTCAACCAAGCTAACTATTTTAAGAAGGGTGGTGAAAAACTCATAAGAACTTCCTTACACCTTATAAACACGTAATGATCAGCGTATAAAACCCAAAAAACAGTACATTAACGGTGACTATTTACCTTTTCATTACAGAGTTCACAATGAGAAATCAAATGAATGGGAAATATAGTTTTAAGTTAAATGAATTCGTACGCTGATGATGACCCTAGCTTCGGTTTGGTTTGCGAGGGTTAGACACAATCCGTGTCTTTGCAAAACAGCCATTTCAAACCTTTCTCATCCTTGTTAGCCAGCTTAGATGCCACTGACTTGATACCACTCTTCATATAATTCACAACAAACATCGCCACCTCTCTGCAAATTACAGTAAATTGTTGTAAACCATTATAGAGTACAAGAGAATCAAAGACTTGTTTTGTCTGTGAGTAAATCTCCTTACAAGGGTGAGCAAGGAGTTCGAGAACCGTTGATGAAGTAGACAAACAAGAACGCATCAAAATGATGTCGATTGATTAGATAAAATCCATGTAATCTCCGCACGCATCTGAACATCAATCTTTTGTACAAACAGATCGCAGCATTGTTGTGTGCAATCACATGAAGGTAAACTCCGCGACACACAGATAAACCGGAAGCATATTTAATTACCTCACTAATAAGTGACATTGCTGAGAGTTAAAAAAAGTTGCAGAAACATCAGAAATTATAAAACCAAGCAATATATAGAACATGTTTCAGATACTTATTAGTATTATAAGAGTCATGTACCGATTCCACGGTTTCTGTATGTTTCTACAACTCCGAGTGTCAAGATGTATATCAAAGTCTCCTCTCCTTTCGAGGAATCGTAATGTATAAGATCATCTATCTGTGCAAGACACAGAAACCATCTGCCAGCTGATGAAGATAGATAATAAGAAGATAAAAACAACACTAGACTCAATTGCATTACCAGAGCTCCCAAAACAGATTATTCAATCATAATTCAGACATTATTACAAGCCGCTGTTCTAAAGATTTTTGACAAGTGAAATAACTTTTATTTAGTGTACATGATCACAGACGAACCAAAAACCATAAGCATTATGAACTAGTTCAACATTCAAGGTGATTACAGGACCTGAAAGATCATTATTGTTCGAATTACAAAAAGACGAATTCATAGAATGAAAACTAACCTCGCTATCTTTGGCAAGCACAAATTTGGCAGTAACAAAACCAATAAGTTCATCAGAGTGATCATCAGGCCGGCTCCGATCAACAGCAGCCCATGAGACGATATCAACTCCGTTCACAACACTCTGGAAAAACTCAGACTCATACCTGACAAAACAAAAATCAATACTTTAGAAATCTTTTCACAAGACACCAACATAGGAAAATCCAAGTAGATGGATGCATACTTGATGGGGAAGATATCGCGATGGATTTGCTCCAAACGATCTAGATCATTAGGGTTTATAGGTCTATAGTGAATACTTGGGCAAAGAGAGATTCCTGCATCTTCCATTGATGAATCATCTATGAATCTTCGAGGAAATCGCGACATTGTTTGGTATCCGAAGAACCAGAAAAGCCACTTCCCATTGTGAAGTGCCAGATCACTGGATCCGACCCGTTGAAGTAAATGGATCCGGATAGATTTAACGAATCTGGATCTGAGTGGGTTTGTTTGGATTTGATTGGTTAATCTTCGGCGAAGGAATCAATCAAGAACCGAGTTTCGAGCATGGGAAAGAAAAAGGTGCTTGCTTGCTTTGCCCTCTCCTCTGTCTCTTGGGGCTTTTTCTCGTTCCAAGTGAAGCATCTTGGCTCGTGTGCTTTGCGACAACCAATCACGTGCCTCTTTTAGAAGGAGAGTACTAATGTACTATTTATGAATGGAATATTCGATTCTCTTAAATGAAAAATTGTTCCATTTTCAATAATATAACCATTTTTAACAATAAAAATTCGTACTGTTTTTTCTATCTGAAAAAAATGGATTTGAAAAAATTCGTACTTTCGATTCATAATCTGCTTTTTATTATTATTCGTTATAAGTCTGTACTATGGTAAGAGAACCTTAAAATATTCCCCTCCACAACAAAAAATAAAAATCAAACTGGAGAAGAGTTAGGCAGTAAAGGAGAATTTCCTTGCCCTATTAACTCGATTAGGCGGGCCAATACACTTGTTATGTGTTTTCCACTTTTCTTCGTTACAAATTTAGATTAGTCTTACATGATGAGCCGTTAGATATCATAGAAAGAAATAATCTTATAAAATTTGATAAGATTTCTATAATCCACAAATCTGGATCGATGTTTATTTCAGATTTATAAATATTGTCTTAAAAAAAAAATTATTGGCCGTCTCGGCGGCAAGCAGAGAGAGAGAGACTCAACGTTTTCGTAACAACAAAACTTTGAGTAGCAGAAAATTATCCAAAAAAAAACGTGAAACGCAAATGGAAAAAATTGAGAAAAGTAACGCGAGTCCAGTGCCACGTATGAAAAAAAGAGCTTAGGACCAGATACGTTAATCAGAAAAAGACCAGGTACGTACGTTAATTAATGTTTTTTTAAAAAGGCCAAGCACGTTAGTCCAGCCCACGTGGTATTTCTTATCTTAACAACAAAACTAATTTTTTAATTTAATAATCGGACGTTGCAGAGGTAATCAGATCAACGGTAGAGATTACGACACGTTATATCACTCTGCGAAACTCCACCGCTTTCTGGAATTAAAAAAATCAGAGTGTATAAATAAAAGAGCAGAGGTAAAAGCTATCTCCAGAGTTTAATATAAGTGTAGACAGAGAGAGAGAGAGCTTCTTTCTTCTTCTCTTCGTCGCTAAGAGATGATCTTCGAATATAAATCTCTGTAAGGTTTGCGAAGACCGGAGTAGTGAATCTCGGAATTGTTGAAGAAGACGGTACACCGGAATCAATTGCGATTTTGATTTATGGGAACGGTTTGCGAATCTGTAGCGACGGCGAAATCTTCGACGGCGGTGATGAGCTCCATTCCGCCTTTTCTGAGCAAAACGTACGATATGGTTGACGATCCATTGACGGACGACGTGGTGTCTTGGAGCAGCGGAAACAACAGCTTCGTGGTTTGGAACGTGCCTGAGTTCGCCAAACAGTTTCTACCAAAGTATTTCAAGCACAACAATTTCTCCAGCTTCGTCAGACAGCTCAATACTTATGTGAGTGAACTTCGATCGATTCTTTTTTATTTGTTTTTCTCTTCATTGATTCGATTTTCTTCAATTTCGTAGTTCGATTTTAGGGAATCTTACTTTATGTGCTTCATTTTTATTTTACTCTCTTGTTTTTTTTGTGGTTGAATTAAGCATTAGTTATTGATAAAACTCACGAATGATTTAAGGTTGCAAGAAGGTGCTTTGAGAAGTCGACTCCTATTTAGTGTATAGTATGATGCTACTGATTGATGTTCCTATATAGTTGTTGACGCTGGTGGTTGAACTATGCACGTCTAGTAGGTTGTGTTAATGTTGATTTTAGTTGCACTAACTGTTAAGATTGGATCTTTTTGGGTTCTGACAAACTCGTGCAAGATAATTTCACATATTTGTATTGTTCTTCAGTTGTTTTTTGTACATGTATACCCTGTGAACTGCAGGCATATATGTTTTTGTTTTTCTAAGTATCTGAGCTTGCATCCGTGTCTGTGAGGCTGGAATGAATTTTCTTAGGTCAAGCAAAACTAACAAGTGTATACTCTTGCGTAGCTTGTTCCTCCCCTGTTCTTATTTACTTACCAAAAGGTTCCACGAACTTTGCAGGCTTATTTGGACATGTGCTCATATGTGTCTGACGATTGGTTGATTCAGCACTTCCATTTCTGGCCTCTTAAGTCACAAAACAAAATTTCTATCAGTTGTCCCATGTTAGCTTTCCATTCGTTTGTATTTGTCCGTCCAGGTACATGCCGATACACTAACAACTGTATTAGTTTCCTTGGACCATGGTAGTTTGGTGCTGCAGCTAGACCCAGTGAACGTATCATACCATATCTAGAATAGTTGTTATTAACGTATTTAATGGTCTTTATGTTTATACAAATCTTCTATGTTGGCTTCCTATTGCAACGGAATCCAAGTAACTTCTTGCGGTTGATGACTGTTCCATTCTCCATGCTTCTTTTTTTCAGGGTTTTAGAAAAGTTGATCCAGACCGCTGGGAGTTTGCAAACGAGGGCTTTTTAAGAGGCCAAAAGCAAATACTAAAGAGTATTGTCCGGCGAAAACCTGCACAAGTGCAGCCTCCACAACAACCTCAAGTTCAGCACTCATCTGTGGGTGCGTGCGTTGAAGTGGGCAAATTTGGACTCGAAGAGGAAGTGGAAAGACTTCAGCGCGATAAGAACGTCCTTATGCAGGAACTTGTAAGGTTGAGGCAGCAACAACAAGTTACCGAACATCATCTGCAGAATGTGGGGCAGAAAGTTCATGTGATGGAGCAGAGGCAGCAACAGATGATGTCCTTTCTAGCAAAGGCTGTCCAAAGTCCAGGTTTCTTAAACCAATTTTCTCAGCAGAGTAATGAAGCAAACCAACACATTTCTGAAAGCAACAAAAAGAGGAGGCTACCTGTTGAGGACCAGATGAATTCTGGCAGTCATGGGGTTAATGGTCTTAGCCGCCAGATTGTGAGATATCAGTCATCGATGAACGATGCAACAAACACTATGCTTCAACAGATACAGCAGATGAGTAATGCACCTAGCCATGAATCTCTCTCAAGCAATAATGGTAGCTTTCTTTTGGGCGATGTTCCAAATTCTAACATTTCAGACAATGGGAGCTCCTCAAATGGATCACCTGAAGTTACATTGGCAGATGTTTCATCCATTCCTGCAGGCTTCTATCCTGCAATGAAGTACCACGAGCCTTGTGAAACAAATCAAGTCATGGAGACCAATTTGCCTTTTTCTCAAGGTGATCTCTTACCTCCAACGCAAGGAGCAGCAGCTTCTGGGAGCTCAAGTTCGGATCTTGTTGGATGCGAGACAGATAATGGAGAGTGTTTGGATCCAATAATGGCTGTTTTGGATGGCGCACTCGAACTAGAAGCTGATACCTTAAATGAGTTGCTTCCTGAAGTCCAAGATTCTTTTTGGGAACAGTTCATTGGTGAGAGCCCAGTGATTGGTGAGACAGATGAGTTAATCTCAGGATCAGTGGAAAATGAACTGATATTGGAGCAACTAGAGTTACAATCAACCCTGAGTAATGTGTGGAGCAAGAATCAACAAATGAACCATCTTACTGAACAGATGGGACTTCTCACATCAGATGCTCTCAGAAAATGAGATTGCCACAGGCCACAATCTTTCCTCACGAGGTAATCAGTCTATCTATATTGATATGTTATAAACCACACACTTTCCAAAATTTAAATTTTGTGCAAAACCAAACCCCTCGTCTTTGTCTTGTTATCGCAGATGGGTTAAGATTTTGTGGAGCCGCAACAACAAAAAGAATATGACCAAAGGAGGTACTATGTATGTATGTATCAAACTGTTGTAACTCTAATTCTTGTCAATGTATAATAAAATAAGAGAAATATTGCCTTAAAAGATTTTTGCATTGCAATATCTTTGTTTGTTACTGACAGAATGAAAAGGAGATGCTTCAAAGTGAGAGATATTCTTCTGTTCTTGTGTATGTCTTTAGAGATCCTTGTTTATTTTTGTTACATTAAGTGCAAAAATTGGCATTTTGGTTAACCTGTGGCCAAATCTTACCTGCTTTAGTGTTTTTTTATCAGTCCTTCACTTTTAGTTTCTTGAGTAAAACTAATGTTCCAATTTCGTCTAAAGGAAATCATCTAAAGAGAGAGTAAAAAGGAAGAACGTGTGTCGTGTGGATATAGTAACAAAGTGGTTTAAAAGGATCAAGTCATTGATTACACGGAATCAAAGTGTATGTACATGCATATGTTAAGCTCTGAAACTGCAACCGAACCAGATCCATTTGTCGTTTGTATCAATCTTAAACTTGCTTTTAACATTACATACAACATTACATATGATATTACCATTAGTTGTAATTTATATAGCTTATATGATATATATCTATTTCTGAAAACTATATAAATATTTTACATATGATAAATTTCACAGATATCTCATGGATATATTGCTTTAAAAGAGGATATGAACATTAATAAACATGTAATTTGTTAAAAGAATTGATAAAGACCATATATTAAGGATAAAATAGTTACTCTGAAAGAAAATTTGAACATTCATGCATGCAATATATAACGTATGTCGAACACTCGATTCATATATAGCTAACAAATGTCGAAAATATTATCTTCTTTAAAATACGAATCAAAGCTATAACATTTTTCTATTGTCAAGAAATCTTTTGGCATCCATTTCTACAAACCAGTTCCGGTGAATTAACGCTTAGCACGACTGTTTTCCCTCCACCGAACAACCTTTGACCGTTCCAATAATTGGTTCAATTAATAATTTAATTTAAAAAATTTCGTATTCCATCCACAATCATTTATTTGATTTAAATAAAATAAAATTTTTATTCTCTTGCTCATTAATAAGAAAATCAAAATCTTTACTCGTTTGAAATTTGTAATCCATTACCTGTCATCGTTGACTTGTCAAGAAGAAACAAATCAACTCTAAAAAGAAAAATGTTGTTCATCGAAATCGAAGCTTGACAGTATTCAAAATCAGATTCGAGATGAGCTGCGACGGAGGCAAACCGGCGCCGGCGAAACTAGGCGACGAACAACTAGCGGAGCTCCGGGAGATATTCCGATCATTTGACCAGAACAAGGATGGAAGTTTGACGGAGCTCGAGTTAGGCTCACTTCTAAGATCTCTCGGTCTAAAGCCGAGTCAAGACCAACTCGACACATTGATCCAGAAAGCAGATCGGAATAACAACGGACTGGTCGAGTTCTCCGAGTTCGTCGCCCTCGTCGAGCCAGATCTGGTCAAGTGTCCTTACACGGATGATCAGCTTAAAGCCATCTTTAGAATGTTTGACCGCGATGGAAACGGTTACATAACGGCGGCGGAGTTAGCCCATTCGATGGCGAAGCTAGGTCACGCGTTGACGGCGGAGGAGTTAACGGGAATGATCAAAGAAGCTGATCGAGACGGCGATGGTTGTATTGATTTCCAAGAGTTTGTTCAAGCGATTACTTCAGCTGCGTTTGATAATGCTTGGGGTTGAAGAAAGAAAGGTATATATATACATAGTTTGAAATACTTGTGTTTTGTTTTTTTGGCTTCATCCTCAAATCAAAGACATTTGGAAGTATATGTGTGTAGGTGCGATTCCATGGAAAATGTGTGTTATTTATTGTTTCATATTATTCTTTGATGAAATTTTGATAGCTTGAAGAGAAAGCTATCATTGTTGGTTTTAGGGCAAGAAAACTTTGCTATGCGTGTGAGTCACTTCTCCACCCGTCGCTTTAGCCACTTTAGTTTATGGAGATAAAGGTCTCTCAATATGCAAAACAAAAGAAAGCATCAAAACTGACTCTTTATCTTTATATGTATGGGGGATAATCAGCAAATATCGTATGATTATGATCTTCTAGTAAGACAATTGCACAAATTCATGTAAATTCGAAAACGATCCCCAATAATGGTTAAGGAGAAGGGAAAACAAATTTGTCACCGAGATATGTCAAATGATTTGTGAATCCAAGAGTTATTACATAGATTTAGCCCACATGTCTTCTTCAACCAGTCCTGCACGAGTTACATAGATTTAGCCCACATGTTGCTAACAACTAACAATCTTTGAGTGTATACGCATTCATTGACTATGCTAAATGCTAGAACTCAGAATAAACAAACATTTGAAATGGATATTACAAGCAGTATTCCCGGAAATATATAGTAATTGGTAGCACGATATACAGTGACATCAATACTATTTTAGCAAACGACCACTAACTATAGCAAGAAGTGAAACACTTATGCTGTATATTTTGATTAGCTGTTGCGCAGGAATTAGACTCTCCTTAGGACAAAATCAGTCAAAATCAATTCGTAGCTTAAACGCTTCAGTTTATAGATACAATAGACAAAACAAAGGAGAGCATCAAAACTTCATCTTTAAAATGTTGTGGATAATCAGCAAATGTTGTCATATGATTATCTTCTAGTAAGACAATTGTACAAATCCATGTAAAATGGAGTTATCTACTCAGAAGAAGGGAAAACAGATTTGTCACCGAGAAATGTCGAAAACTTGGGAGCCAATTAGCATGCTCTCCTTTCTGCCAGAGTGTTGGTAATGTCGAATCCAAGAGTTATTACATAAGCTTTAGTCCACCTGTTACTTCATCAACATTATCAACAGGTCCTGCACAAGTAATAGACTTATTAAACAATTGCACTTGTAACTACAATTTGTGATATAACTCATCTCTTCTCATAGATGATAATAACTTACCAAGAATAGCCATTACTGTCCTTGAATCTGGAAAAGAAGAGAACAAGTAGGCATATTAAGTTTTTCTATTAATGTCAGACTAGGGTTAAGCAGGAGGATTCCAAATAACAGTAACTATAGAAACTCACTTGGAGCGATCTGTGTTTTTCCCGCATCAATGGTGATATGGGTTGGCAGTTTCAGGGTCTTTGCTCTTTCCTGTCGGTATCAACAAGATTGTTACACTCTTCACATAGGAGGATCTTATGACTTTTTCTTCTTCTCTTATTCAATACCTAGGAAACTGCAATCTTGCAAAGGGCAAGTATATTTACGTAGCACATGTTCAGTAAACTCACTTGCAAAACTAGCATCTCTTCCTCACTTTCAATTTTGACAACAACTTTTGGCTGAGCACAATATTCCCATCTGCAAGAGCAATAAGTAACTGTTAATTCCATCCGTAGCCTGAAAAAGAAACATAGAATTGAAGTAGAGTATGAGATGGTGTGGCATACCGCATACCTACCTGTTCAAGGCTTTTGGCGCCCGTTGAAGGAGTTTCTTGTATAAACCTAAAGTTGCATGACTACATATAATATGCAAAACAAGAGAAAAGGAGTTGTTAATTGAATTCAAGAAATGCAATTGAAAACTGAAAGAGGATTGATAATCACCTGCATTGAGCTGCAATCTTCCCTTTACCCATTTTAAGATCATTCCTCACAACCAAAACCTACACAGACAACAACAACAACAACAAGAAGCATTTATATCAGCTACTGGTATCTTGGTGCAATACAAAGACAAGGAGGCAGAGTGAGGCTAGGTACCATTTTGAAATTTTTGCGAAAATCAGCGAGTTTCTCTATCTCGAGGGGTTCCTTGGACTTGGTTTTCTTATTCCCGCTGGATCCTGCATCTATGGCGACAGATTTGGAGGAGAGAAAGATTCGGCGGGTTTGTCGTAAAGTGCTGATGTAATATCCAAGTGCAGCTCCAACAAGTAAAACACTTAATAACCACACCAAATCCATACCTCCTACAAGAATTAGCAAACAAAATTCACAACTATCATTAACTCAAACAATGTTGAATCAATGTGGTAACTAAAATCAGTGTTCTGATAAGAAAATAACATAGTAACAAATTTTGGGAATCTAAAAGTGAATTAAGAAACTAGTGCATTAGTACTTGTTTCTCTCGGAATCAAGTAAAAAACATAAGCTAGTTTTAAACATACAAAAGCTGTGTTGGAGCTATTGAATCGATAAAAAAGCTACTTGACGATTCTGGGGTTTCACCAATAGGGAATTTAAGTAGACAACAAACTAATAAGCATTATCAATTGTAGAAATAAATCTACGAGGGACGGTTAATGGAAGATTCGTTACCTTAAAGTCTTCCGGCGGCTGAGCTGTGACAAGTCTGTTTCTTCGTTCAAGTTTCAACGATTTTGGCGATATTCTGGTGTTTGGCCACACGAATAGGTCTCTCCTTAATATGTTTAAAAGTGTTGTTCCCAATCTTTTTTATATCGGCAAAATTTGGGCCTTTGAGATGTTGAACGGCCCATTTTCATTTTTAAAAACAATTACTTTCTGGCATTTTCGAAATCATATTTACTTTCCTTATTATTGTTTTTTTTCATAAAGCAAAGGAAATTGTTTTTGTATAAAAAAAGTTGAAACCAACAAATCCAAGACTCGTGGTTTCTTCATGCCATGGAGATAAAAAAAAAAGAAAGAGTCCAAATATTCCTTTAAAGTTAACGCGTCTTCTCACTTGTCGTACGGCATTGACCTCCTCGTAGATTATTTTTCTTCTCAATTAAAACCTCTGTGTCACAGTCTCAAAATCAGTTTCCTACTCGCGTTGTTGTTCTTAAGTCATAAGTGTTAGGTTTGAATCAATCGCTCTAGTACCAGTGGAACTGTTGATTTGCTTAGCGAGAAGATGGATCTGAGACCCTGAAGATGATCTGGAGTTATCTTGGTCCGAGCAGTTCATATGTCCTTAACATCTTCGGGGAATGTCAAAACCATTTTATAAACACAAAATCTTCTTCTTCTTCTTCCTTTCTCTCTCTCCATAATTCTTGTTTGCGTCATTCATTCATCACATATCCACATACCACAGAGACAGAGGAATCGTCCTTTATCAGAAATGGCAGGCAGTAATCTTCTCCAAGGTATACTCTATTTATTCTTCTTCTTTGATGGTACTACTATTTGATCTGATCTATTTTGAGTTCATTTTTCTCTAGTTTGGACCTGGAATCAGTTTCTCTCTTGTTAGCTATTTCTCTCTTCTCTATTGTATGAAATCAAATCCAAATCTATTTTGCTCTTGAAGACAACCTAAAGCTTTCACCTTTCTCTCTTCTTTACATTTCAATAAAGCTCATTGAGCTATTTTGCATTTTCAGTCTCTTCTAATAAGCTCAATGAGCATATATCTATTTTCAGTCTCTTCTAATTAGCTGCAACAGAGCCAGCCATATGATTCTTGTTGCTACTAAACCTAAAGACTCTCGCGGAAGCAGCAGCGATGAGATGATGATGAATGATCTGGATGAGATAATATTTGGTGAGAATAGTTTGGGTCATTCTTCATCTGCCTCTGGAAATGATCAGAAGAAGCAGAAATCGTCTAAAAACAATGAGCTCATTCACTTGTGAGATGTGTTTTGTTTTTCTTAGTGGATTTGGATTGGTGTTTAGTCTTTGGGAATATGCATCAACAGTTGTTATGTAAGTAAACTAAAATTAGCAGCCTTGTGGGATTGAAATATATTTAGGGTGTAACCTGTATATTTCGCTGCTCTGTTTTGGTGTTATTAATTTATCTAAGTGATTAATCGTTAAGACTTAAAATTATATCAATATTTTAATTGACAAAATATCTCCAAATTCCCCTAAATTACGCACTCCGTCCCTCTCTTCTTCGACTCATTGAGGAGTTGCCCTAATTTGTAGTGTTAAGAGTTGTGCGAAAATTTGCATTTTCAATGTTGTTGGTGTTTTCGGTGTCACAGCCTCAAAATCAATTTCCTACTCGCGTTGTTGTTGTTGTTGTTAAGTCATAAGTGTTAGGTTTGAATCAACCGCTGTAGTACCAGTGGAACTGTTTTGATTTGCTTAGCGAGAAGATGGATCTAGTGAGCAGTTTACCAGACGATGTTCGTTGTCATATACTGTCCTTCCTTACCACAAAGGAGTCTGCTTTGACATCTGTTCTGTCTAAGAAGTGGCGGAATCTGTTCACGCTTGTCCCTAATCTCGACTTGGATGACTCTGAGTATCTTCATCCGGAAGAGACTAAGTGGGAAAGAGAAGAAATTCTGGATAGCTTCTTGGATTTTGTGGAAAGAGTATTGTCTTTGCAGGGAAATGGTCCCATTCGTAGGTTCTCCCTCAGGTGTGAAAGCGGTGTTCCTCCAGCTCGTCTGAATCGTTGGTTATGTAAAGTGCTGCAGCGTGGTGTTGCGGACCTTGAACTTATCATCGACTTCGAAGATGGTTATCTTCTGCCTCGAGAGTTGTTCGTCAGTGAGACACTCGTCAATCTCAGGTTAAAATCTGAATTTGGTTGTATTCATTGGTGGCCTGGAGCTGAAGGCACTTTCTTACCAAGGCTTCAAAGTCTTGATATAAGCTCTGCGATGGTTTTTTGTGATGATAAGCTTCAGAAGCTTCTTCCTTGTTTCCCTGTGATTGAGGAATTACGGTTGGTAGGTATGGAGTGGATTGATTCTCATGTAACCGTGTCGTGTGCAACCCTCACTAATCAGCTACTTCTTAGCTCCACCGGTTCCAGAACCTCTAAAAATCCAAAGAGCGTTTCTTTTGATACTCCAAATCTGCTTTCCCTAGCCTACTCTGATTTAGTTGCTGAGGACTATCCGTTGGTTAATATGAAAAGTTTATTCAAGGCTCGAATCATCCTTGGAGTAGATGACGATCAAATCGCCCGAATGCGAGCCCCAACTAACTATTTGTCAGAGGATGATGTTGTTCGCCGATTTGGCAATGTGGTGAAGCTCATGAAGGGCATACAAAATGTTCAGCAACTTCACTTGCATTCTGATACACTCGAGGTTAGTTTTCCATTTTCTTCTTTCTGGTCTAGTTGTAATGTATTGATTGCAAGATGATTTTAGCTGCGTTTTGTTTCTTGTTTCAGGTGCTTTCAATGTGCTGTGAATCGATGCCGGTGTTCAACAACGTCAAAACGTTAGGCATTAAGAGTGACTACGACAGAGGATGGCAAGCAGTGCCTGCTCTTCTAAGGAATTGTCCACATCTAGAAACCCTGACCTTTGAGGTGGAACTATAAACCATGAAACTAACTACTTGGACAAAACATGCAGTTCATTCTTATAGTAACCTTATTGTCTCGTTTCTGCTTTCAGGGTCTCGTGCACCATGTGACAGATAAATGTGGAGATGCTTGTGACTGCATTTTCCGGAAGGATAAAGGCCGTTCGCTCAAATCTTGTCCAGTAAAAGTGGTAGAGATTAAAGAGTTTAGAGTAACAATGAAAGAGATGCACCTGATAGAGCATTTCTTGGACAACTTTCCATGTTTGAAGGAGATGAAGATCTATAGAGAAGAGTATGATCCTTCACCGTTTGGAAACGACCCTCAAGTGGATGATCTTATCTTGGACATGATAGAAGAGTACAAGGATATATATAGTTGCAATGTCCAACTCTTGGAGCCGTGTGACAAGTGGGATGAACAATGAAGTCTTTGAACAAAGTCCCCCTAGGAATTTGACTTATCAGATCCGATCCTTGTTTTGTTTTAGTTATCTATGTGTATCTTTTAATCACACTATCCTCGGCTCGGCTAGACTGATTGCCACACCTATTTTGCTTTAGTCCTTGGAAACTTTCTGATTGCTTTTGGTTAATTTTCAAGACTCTGAATTACGTATTGCTTAAGGGTTACTGATTTTCATCCTCTGACTCAGTCTTGTGTGCATTTAACACTCTTTGCATCTGATCACTTGTTGGTTTCATTAGATCTTGCCGATATCAAATTATAAAACATTTGAGTAAATCTTGTTGTTGTTGCATCAAGCAGTTATCAGGAAAAGTGGTGAACATGAAGCTTCCTTCATACGAGGAGGTCACAGTAAATGGTGAAAGGAAGTCGTTGGTAACTTTCTTAACTTGGTTTACATGATGGTTAGAGCAAGTCGTTTAGAGTGGGTTTTACTTTTTCAGTTGCATAATATTTTCATGTTGGGATTGAAATAAAAGTATAATCACATGTATACAAAAACCAAACAGTATAACACGTCAAATCACATTAGAATAATTAATTAAATTTTATCGATAAAAATCACCAAAATACCAATAAATTCCGCACTCCGTCTCTTCCAGTCTCAGTCAGTCGCTATTCTCTCATCGACGTTTCATTGCCCTAATTTGAAGATTGGCCTCTGTAGCAAGGTATGATGTTGCTCTCAGTCTCAAAATAAACAATCTCTCTGCTTCAATTTCGAGTGGAACTGTTTGGTTTGGGAAATTGATTTCTTTGCTTTGCGTTGTGTATTTTTTTCTCTTCAGAGAAGATGGATCTGTTGAGCAGTTTACCAGACGAGGTTCGTTGTCTTATATTGTCCTTTCTTACCACAAAGGAGTCTGCTTCCACATCTGTTCTGTCTAAGAAGTGGCGTAATCTGTTTGCACTTGTCCCTAATCTTGACTTTGATGACTCTGAGTTTCTTCATCCGGAAGAGGGTAAGCGGGAAAGAGACGGTATTCTTCAGAGTTTCATGGATTTTGTGGATAGAGTATTGTCTCTTCAGGGCAATTCTTCCATTCGTAAGTTCTCTCTCAAGTGTGAAACTGGTGTTCCTCCAGCTCGTGTGAATCGTTGGTTGTGTGAGGTGCTGCAGCGTGATGTTTCAGACATTGATCTCACCATTGATTTGGGATATGGTTATTATCTGCCTGAAGAGTTGTTCGTGAGTGAGACACTAGTCAATCTGAAATTAAAAAGTGCATTTAATATTGATTGGTGGCCTGGAGCTGAAGGCACTTCCTTACCAATGCTTAAAAGTCTTTGTGTTTACGGTGTGAGGGTTTTTTGTGATGATGAGCTTCAGGAGCTTCTTCCTTGTTTCCCTGTGCTTGAAGAATTACAAATGTCTAATATGCAGTGGCTTGATTCTGATGAAACCGTGTCAAGTGCAACCCTCACAACGCTCCATATTACTGGCATCCGCTCTGAAAATCCTAAGAGCATTTCTTTTGATACTCCAAATCTGCTTTCCTTTGTCTACACTGATTTTGTTGCGGAGGACTATCCATTAGTTAATATGAAAAACTTGTCTCTGGCTCGACTCGCCCTTAGAGCAAATGACGATCAAATCAAGCGAGTAAGAGGGCCAAGTAATGATTTGTTAGAGTATGATGTCGTTCGCCACTTTGGCAATGTGGTGAAGCTCATGAATGGCATACAAAATGTTCAGGAACTTCACTTGTGTCCTGATACTCTCGAGGTCAGATTTTCTGTTTTATTCTTTCTGCTCTGCTGAGTGCTGATATTAATTGTAATATGTCTGGTTGCGGTATTGTCTTACTTGTTTGTTTTCAGTTGCTTTCTGTATGCTGTGAGTCGATGCCAGTGTTCAACAACGTTAAAAAGTTACTTATTTACAGTGACGAGGATCGAGGATGGCAAGCAGTGCCAGTTCTTCTACGGAATTGTCCACGTTTAGAAACTCTAATATTTGAGGTGGGAATACAAACCATGAAACTACTTGGACAAAGCATGCAGTTCATACTTAACCCTGCTGTCTTGTTTCTGCTTTCAGGGTATCGTGCACCATGTGACAGATAAATGCGGGGATGCTTGTGACTGCATTTTCCGAAAGGACAAAGGCCGTTCGCTCAAATCTTGTCCAGTGAAAGTGGTAGAGATTAATGGGTTTGGAGTAACAATGAAAGAGAAGTACCTGATAGAGCATTTCTTGGATTACTTTTCGTGTTTAAAGGAGATGAAGATCTATATTAATTGTGAAGAGGATGGTGTTACACAACAGGTTATGAAGAACCGTGAAGTGTCTAAACTTGTCTTGGATGAGATGGAAGAGTACAACGAGTTCTATAGTTGCAATGTGAAGCTATTCTTGTGTAAGAAGAAGTCGATTCCACAATGAAAGTCTCTGAAGAACAACGCCTCCTTGGAATTCGACTTGAGTTTAGTGTTCTTTAATCGGCTTGAAAACCGTCTCAAACCAGACCAGTTGCAAAACCTGTATCTGTTTCCTCTTTGTCTTGATCTTACCAACTTTTGTGTGGGGGATTGTTTTAAAGTGATTTGTAATCTGTTTTCTTTCGGTTGACTTGTTAATTATCTAATGATGTTACTTGAAGTGGCAAAGATTTGCAACATTGATCAGTGGCCATAAAAACTGACGATTGTAGCCTAGGATGATTGATTTTGAGTCCAGCACATCTCTATATAGAAAACCATCGAATTAAACCGGTGATATTGAAAGAACCGGATAAATAAGACCAACGTCTTCAGTTATTGAACTGGTTTGGATGTCGACAGCAGGAACAATAATAATCTTTAATTAAACCAGAATTATTTGGTGGTAATTTACTTGCTTTCCATAACACATGCGTGATTGACGTTTTTTGACGGACGGTGTATAGAAAACACACGTTAAAATAATCAACCTAATATTGCGGACCAAAAGAAATTCATGCTATCGATAAAATCTCCAAAATACCCCTAACTTCCGCGTTTCCTTACTGACTTTCCCCAAAGTACCCTCCGCTTCTCCTTTCCCAAATTTTCATTTTTTATACATCGAATCGAACGCGTTATTTATAATAATAAAATAAAATGGAGCCTTTTAATTCGCTACCTTGTCCGAAAACCTCAACACAAAAAGGATTTCAAAAGGTTAAAAAGAAAAAGAAATCTCCGCCGGTTTCTTCTCTCGCCGGCGTTTTGACAGTCGTCGTCACTGTTACCGTCTCAAAAGCTTACTATTTCAGTTATAAAAAAAACAATCAAAGAGCTAAGAGATCTTCTTCTTTCATCCTCGTCTTTCTTCTTCGATTTTCTTATTATTATTTTAATAATTTCCTAGAGATCTCCACAATAAAAAAATTGGGGGTTATCGTTGCCATCATAACGTGTATTAGTAAAGCAGTAGTAGTGCTGATGTATTTGCTCACGACTAAGTCCCATTCCTCGTCTCTTCTTTTTCTTCTCCTTAATTAGTTTGGGCAACACGATCACAGTTGATTCCTTCACAATCGATTTGTTAAATTAAGAAATCATTTTCTTCTCTCTCTCTCTCTCTCTGTCTAAAATATCTATCGGTTGAAGAAGATCTGAAGCTTAACTTTGCTCTGTTACAGACTCTCAGGTACTGTACCATCCTTGATCTCTTGTTTCGTTTGTGTGAGAGATTGTCTTATACTCGGAATGTGGAAGGATCCAGTAGATTTTGAATTTAGATTTTCCCTCTTAAGCCTCTCCTCTTTTGGTGGGGTTATGATTTTATCAATTATCATTACTTTTTTGATGTCTTTTATGGTTTATTTATGATTAGATTTGTTCTTCTTGAAGCTTTAGATCTATTGATGTTCTGTTTGTTCACCTCTTGATGATTTGGAGTTAAAGATCTTGTGTGATTTGTAACAATGAGTAGAAGATTTGACCAATATTACTGTTTTGCTTTGTTTCAGGGATCTGCCGGCTACAAAGTCCGGTGGATAGTGTTATTATTAGACAATGGCGTCTAATAATCATTTCATGAACAGTAGATCCAATCTATCAACAAACTCTGATGCTGCTGAAGCTGAGAGGCACCAGCAGCCTGTGTCAAATTCTGTGACATTTGCCCGCAGGACTCCCTCTGGCCGATATGTCAACTACTCCAGAGATGATCTCGATAGCGAACTTGGAAGTGTTGATTTAACTGGCTATTCGGTTCACATTCCTCCAACTCCGGATAACCAACCTATGGATCCGTCCATCTCTCAGAAGGTTGAGGAGCAGTATGTCTCGAATTCCTTGTTCACGGGCGGTTTTAACAGCGTCACTCGGGCTCATCTTATGGAAAAAGTGATCGATACTGAGACTAGCCATCCGCAGATGGCAGGTGCTAAAGGATCTTCTTGCGCGGTTCCTGGTTGTGATGTCAAGGTGATGAGTGATGAGAGAGGTCAAGATCTTCTTCCCTGTGAGTGTGATTTCAAAATCTGTAGGGATTGCTTTATGGATGCTGTGAAAACCGGTGGGATGTGTCCCGGGTGTAAGGAGCCTTACAGGAACACGGATTTGGCGGATTTTGCTGATAACAACAAGCAGCAACGGCCTATGCTTCCGCCACCAGCGGGCGGGTCCAAGATGGACAGGAGATTGTCATTGATGAAGTCAACTAAGTCTGGTTTGATGAGGAGTCAAACCGGGGATTTTGATCACAATAGATGGTTGTTTGAGACTAGTGGGACTTACGGTTTCGGTAATGCTTTCTGGACAAAAGACGGGAATTTCGGGAGTGACAAGGATGGGAATGGCCACGGTATGGGGCCGCAGGATCTGATGAGCAGACCGTGGAGACCACTTACTCGGAAACTGCAGATTCCTGCAGCTGTTATTAGTCCTTACAGGTGAAAAAGTTTGTTCTTATTTCAAAATATCGCCATTTTGTTCAAACTTTTACTGACAAATTTGGTTTTCTCTTGCAGGCTTTTGATACTTATCCGAATTGTTGTTCTTGCGCTTTTCTTGATGTGGAGGATTAAGCACAAAAACCCAGATGCAATATGGCTATGGGGAATGTCTGTGGTTTGTGAGCTTTGGTTCGCCTTATCTTGGCTACTTGATCAGCTTCCAAAGCTGTGTCCGATTAACAGAGCTACGGATCTCAATGTTCTTAAAGAAAAATTTGAAACACCTACACCGAGCAACCCGACTGGGAAATCTGATCTCCCAGGACTGGATATGTTTGTATCTACAGCAGATCCAGAGAAAGAACCTCCTCTTGTCACTTCCAACACCATTTTATCGATTCTCGCTGCTGACTACCCTGTAGAAAAGCTTGCTTGCTATGTATCAGATGATGGAGGAGCGCTTTTGACATTCGAAGCCATGGCTGAAGCAGCGAGTTTTGCAAACATGTGGGTTCCTTTCTGTCGTAAACACAATATCGAGCCGAGGAATCCGGATTCATACTTTAGTCTTAAAAGAGATCCTTACAAGAACAAAGTGAAGGCTGATTTTGTTAAGGATCGAAGACGGGTGAAGCGTGAGTATGATGAGTTTAAGGTTAGGATCAACAGCTTGCCTGACTCGATCAGGCGCCGTTCTGATGCTTATCACGCAAGGGAAGAGATTAAGGCCATGAAGCTGCAAAGACAAAACAGAGATGAAGAGATAGTAGAGCCAGTCAAGATTCCTAAAGCTACATGGATGGCTGATGGTACTCATTGGCCTGGAACTTGGATAAATTCTGGTCCTGACCATTCCCGTAGTGACCATGCTGGTATCATTCAGGTACAATTTGTTAAGTTCAGTTGTTTATACTTATTTGGTTAAGGGCATTTTATTTCATTCATAACTGAACTGGAGCCGGAGTTTGGTTCAGTTGTGAATTATCTTATAACAAATTTTCGGTTCGATTTAGTTTGACAAATTTTGGTTACTTTAGGTTTACTTATTTTGCTTGCAATATGGTTTGGTTCAGTTTCTATGCCAACTCTAAGATCATTGTTTTTCAAAATTTTGATAAATGCAGGTGATGTTGAAGCCGCCAAGTGATGAGCCATTACATGGAGTGTCTGAAGGGTTCTTAGATCTTACAGATGTTGACATTCGTCTTCCGCTTCTTGTCTATGTTTCGCGTGAGAAGCGACCGGGTTATGATCATAACAAGAAAGCAGGAGCCATGAATGCCCTGGTCCGAGCTTCTGCAATTATGTCCAACGGTCCATTCATACTCAATCTTGATTGTGATCATTACATATACAACTCTCAAGCTTTAAGAGAAGGAATGTGTTTCATGATGGATCGAGGTGGTGACCGGCTTTGCTATGTTCAGTTCCCACAACGGTTTGAAGGTATTGACCCATCAGATCGTTATGCGAATCACAACACAGTCTTCTTTGATGTGAACATGAGAGCTCTTGATGGGTTGATGGGTCCTGTTTATGTCGGAACGGGTTGTCTCTTTAGAAGAATCGCGTTGTACGGATTCGATCCACCTCGGGCTAAAGAACACCATCCCGGATTCTGCAGTTGCTGCTTCTCTCGCAAGAAGAAGAAAAGCCGTGTGCCAGAAGAAAACCGATCTTTGAGAATGGGTGGTGACTCAGATGATGATGAAGAGATGAATCTTTCTTTGGTTCCGAAGAAATTCGGAAACTCCACTTTCCTTATCGATTCAATCCCGGTTGCCGAGTTCCAAGGTCGTCCTCTTGCGGATCACCCAGCTGTGCAAAACGGACGACCACCCGGAGCTCTCACCATTCCTCGCGAGCTTCTTGATGCATCAACTGTGGCAGAAGCCATAGCCGTCATCTCTTGTTGGTACGAGGATAAAACCGAGTGGGGATCTCGGATCGGTTGGATTTATGGATCTGTCACGGAAGATGTGGTCACAGGTTATAGAATGCATAACCGAGGCTGGAAATCGGTTTACTGTGTGACCAAAAGGGATGCTTTCCGTGGCACAGCTCCAATCAACTTGACGGATAGGCTTCACCAGGTTCTCCGATGGGCTACTGGCTCGGTAGAGATCTTCTTCTCAAGAAACAATGCCTTCTTTGCTAGCCCGAGAATGAAAATCCTCCAGAGAATCGCTTACCTAAACGTTGGAATCTACCCGTTCACATCATTCTTCCTCATAGTCTACTGCTTCCTCCCAGCTCTCTCCCTATTCTCAGGCCAGTTCATAGTCCAAACACTCAATGTCACATTCCTTGTCTACCTCTTAATCATCTCCATTACGCTCTGCTTACTCGCTCTCCTCGAGATCAAATGGTCAGGAATCTCACTCGAGGAATGGTGGCGAAACGAGCAGTTCTGGCTCATTGGAGGAACAAGCGCTCACTTAGCCGCGGTTATCCAAGGGCTGCTCAAAGTTGTTGCCGGAATCGAAATCTCATTCACATTGACATCTAAATCCGGAGGAGAGGATGTAGACGACGAATTTGCGGATCTCTACATTGTGAAATGGACATCCCTCATGATCCCACCAATCACAATCATGATGGTGAACCTAATCGCCATCGCGGTCGGGTTTAGCAGGACGATATACAGTGTGATTCCGCAGTGGAGTAAGTTGATTGGAGGAGTGTTCTTCAGTTTCTGGGTACTGGCTCATCTTTATCCATTCGCTAAAGGGCTTATGGGAAGAAGAGGAAGGACTCCGACCATTGTATATGTCTGGTCTGGACTTGTTGCCATCACCATATCTCTGCTTTGGGTTGCCATTAATCCACCTGCTGGTTCCACTCAAATCGGAGGATCTTTCACTTTCCCATGATTCATAGGTTTGGTTTCTCAAAAATTCTCTTTCTTTAGTCCTTTCTAAAGATGGAGACAGAGATTGGCCAAGAAACACACAAGTATAGTTGAGCCAAAATATAGAGCAAGTCAAAGAACTTCTCTCATTGTCTTTTATTTTTTGTTTTTTTATTTGGTTGGGAAAGGACATTTTTTATTTGTCTTTTTAAATTTTGTAATCTTTTATCTGTTGATGGAATTATTTATGCTACTACTGTTAATTATTTATTCAGTTCAAATTCAAGTGCCAAAGTTTTGTTAAGTTTTAATTTATTTGCTTTCATAAACCTTTTAAGGAAAAGGAAACAAAACGGGTCGGGTTATCGGGTCAAGTTATCCAGAAACCGATCCAACACTTGTCCCGCCGAAACCCTACCTAAACCTTGAGAACCTTCTCGTCGACTTTGAGATTTCTAATGGCAACAGATATTCCGACTTCGAATTTCTTCTTCTCCAAGCCAATTTCTTCTACATAAATCACATTTTCTTACAGTATTCTCGAATCTCGAAGAACCCTAAGTCTCGTTTCCCAGGAATAATGGCTCAGAAATGTGCGATTGGTTTGATTTCAGCCCTAGCAGCTTCGGCTTCTCTTGCGAAATCTAAAGTCGCTTCTGCAGATGGTCCCTTCAATCTCTCTGGGTTCTCTACTTCTGCGAATCCTCAGCAGCAGGCTTCTCCTCCTCCACCGTCGTTGGCTGGTGAAGAATCTTCAGCTCCTCCGCGAGCTCGCAATGATAATCCGAGGACAAGTTCCGGTGGTTTCGATCCGGAGGCACTGGAGCGAGGTGCTAAAGCCTTGAAAGAGATTAACCATTCCTCTTACGCGAAAAAGGTCTTGAACCTTTTTCTCTCTTTCTATAGTTAGAAATTTTGTGAAATCGAATCATGCTTAGGTTTAGGAAAGGCTACAGAAGAATGTTTCAATTAGGTTATAATTTGTATGATGAACCTAAAAGTGATTGAAAATGGTAGCATCTGTGTTGGATCTCAGAATTGTTCTATTTCTGTTTGTTTATCAATCGTGGTTAAGCTCACAGTTGTTGTGTATTTGGTTCTGGTAGGTTTTTGAAAGTATTAAGCAGCAAGAAGAGACAAAGCAAACTGAGTTTGCAACGAAGGCGCAAGAGTTTAAAGCTATGCAAGCCCAAGCTGAAACTGTGAGATCATCTAACTTTAAGTTTCTTAACCAATATTTGGATGTCTGTTTATATATTCTTGAACAATTGTGTTAACAACTAATGGCTACCTAATAGAAATGAGTTAGCAACTGTGGCATAACGATTATGCTGTTATCTTAGTAAAGTTGAAAATAGTGTCTTGTGACAAAATCTGCTTCCAATGGTCACTATGATACATATTGATTAATATTATTACTCGGTTTAGCTGCTTCTTGGCAACAAAGTTGTGTGCCTGACATGTTCCATTTTACAGGAGAGGCATAAGGTAATATATGATGAACAGAAAAAGCTTGCTCAGCACCAAGCACAGACAAAATCGCAGATGGCCCGTTATGAAGATGACTTGGCAAGAAAGAGGATGCAGGCATGTAAATCCTCAAAACAATTTTTCAACACTGTTAGCTTCGTTTCTTCTCTCTAACAGCTTTTGTTGTGTGATGTGTATATCGTTTTACAGGCCGAGAATGAGTTCCATAGAACAAGAAATCAAGAACTTGTGAAAATGCAAGAAGATTCAGCAATTAGGCAGGAACAAGCTCGACGAGCTACTGAGGAACAGATCCAGGCGCAGAGACGCCAAACTGAGAGGGAGAAGGCTGAGATTGAACGTGAGACCATCAGGGTCAAAGCTATAGCAGAAGCGGAAGGAAGAGCCCATGAAGCTAGGCTTGCTGAAGATGTAAACAGGAGAATGCTTGTTGATCGTGCAAATGCAGAAAGAGAGAAATGGGTTGCTGCCATAAACACAACATTCGACCATATTGGAGGTGTGAGATTTATATCCATACATAGTCTCACTGTTGTTATATTCTTGTTGGCTTCAGTCATTTTTTGGCAGGTTTTAACTAAACATTGTAAATCCCTGTGTGGTGAATGTTCGGGTATCAAGAATTAGTAATTAGAATAGATGTGTGACCTCATAATCTTTACGTTGCATAAATAAATGAAAATACTAATTGTTTTAACAGGTGTTTGACACTTTATTCTTGTTTCCTAGGCGGTTTACGTGCTATTCTGACGGATCAAAATAAACTGATTGTCGCTGTTGGGGGTGTAACTGCTCTGGCAGCTGGAATCTACACAACGAGGTAAAGACTAGAGATGTAGTCCGAATGTTGACAATATTTTTTGCCATAATCGTGAGTTCTTGTTGAAGGGTTGAGGAAGTGTTTACGCCATTGACTAGCAAATTTCTCGTTTTACATTTCTTGATTCTATTACCTGTCAGTCATTTTTTCTACAGTAGTGAAATATAGACTTAGCCGGTTGCTGAATGCTTGTTGCAGAGAAGGTGCAAAGGTTATCTGGAGCTATGTGGACAGAATATTAGGACAACCATCGTTAATCCGAGAATCATCAAGAGGCAAGTACCCTTGGTCTGGTTCGCTTTCTCGTGTAATGTCCACATTGCGGGGTAAGGAGTCAGCTTCCAAAAATGGAAAAAGGTTCGGTGATGTTATTTTGCATCCTCCGCTAGCAAAGAGAATTGAGCACCTAGCTACCTCAACCGCCAACACAAAACTCCACCAGGCTCCTTTCCGAAATATTCTTCTCCACGGTCCTCCAGGAACAGGAAAAACAATGGCGGCCAGAGAGCTGGCTCGTAAATCTGTATGTATTCTTTCCATATATATAAAAAAGTTATTACAAAAATTGTTATAAGACACCCAAATAGACCATGGAGTCTCTAGCAGACAGAATTAGGACGGTAGAGCAGAAGATGGTGGTTGCTGATTTCCATGATTACATTTGAAAGTTGAACTTGAGCTCTTAGATTTAGGTTGCTCATGAGATTCTCGGAGTTTTGTTCCTATCTATTCTTACTTTCCTAACTTCCGTACTTCGTGTAGGGTTTGGATTATGCACTGATGACTGGTGGAGATGTTGCTCCCCTTGGAGCTCAGGCTGTTACAAAGATTCACGAACTGTTTGATTGGGGCAAAAAGTCTAAGAGAGGTTTATTGCTCTTCATTGATGAAGCCGATGCATTTTTGTGCGAGTAAGTGCTAATACTCATATCATAATCACAGGCTGATCATTTCAACACTTTGTTTATGGTTTTGATGTGTTCATCGAAATTTAACAGGAGGAACAAAACATACATGAGTGAAGCCCAAAGGAGTGCTCTAAATGCTCTTCTCTTCCGCACGGGTGATCAATCCAAAGACATAGTCTTAGCACTAGCTACAAACCGACCTGGTGACTTAGACTCAGCTGTGGCTGACCGTGTCGATGAAGTTCTCGAATTCCCCTTACCTGGAGAAGAAGAGCGGTTCAAGCTTTTAAACCTCTATCTAGAAAAGTACATAGCTGAGGCTGGTCCAAGCAAGCCGGGTTTGTTCGACCGCCTCTTCAAGAAAGAACAGCAGAAGATCGAGATAAAGGGTGTCACGGAGGAGCTCTTAAAGGAAGCGGCTGCAAAAACCGAAGGGTTTTCAGGTAGAGAAATTGCGAAACTGATGGCAAGTGTTCAAGCAGCTGTGTATGGAAGTGAGGACTGTGTGTTGGACTCTATGCTTTTCAGAGAGGTTGTTGATTACAAAGTTGCAGAGCATCAACAGAGAAGGAAATTGGCTGGAGTCGATTCAAAATGATGAGTTTATATACCAAAAGTGAGTCAAATGGTATCATGTTCACACTTTTGCCAAGGGGCACAAAAATCTCTGATGTTGGTTTGGAGGTTTAAGTAGAGATTTTGATTCCTATTGTTTCTCCTTTTTTGGTTAAGGAGAGGTTTTGTACTTGTCTTATTGCTTTAAATTAATTGTCTGACGGAGCTCAAACTAAACTACTTTAAATAAATCTGAGAAATATATCTAAATATTTCGTTGAAGATTGTAGCGATAATAATAATACTTTGGTTACAAGATACAAAAGAAAAATATACATACTCAAAATTCAAAAATATCTCAGTTACTCAAACTTTGATCAAATTTGGATTCGAGATGGAAATGACGTTGTAAAAGTTAAATCAGTAACTCAAATCAGATTGTGCTCACATCACCCAGTTATCTTCTTCAAAGAAATAGTTATCTTCTTCACCTCGCTTTGTTTGACGGTAAATGATTCAGGCGATGAGTTTAAAACAAAAAGAAATATCTCCACGCGCCTATTATTTTTATTTTGCTGAAAAACGACGAAATCCCTGTACTAGTCCAGCCGTTTGGGCTCCGTGGCGTTAACGCGCTACAGGTGCGAGTAGGATATTTTATCTATTCGCGTCTTCAATTTTAAATGGCACATGCGCCTCACGTGCAATTCGATTTCAAAAGCCTATTAGTGGGCTTTATAGGCCCTGTAAGCATAGTAAATATTTGTTGGGCTCACTATTTGTCTAGTTCTTACGCTTTCAAATATTTTCGAGAATTATGTGAATTTGCTCACTTCCGCAATCAAATTATAACCACACTATAAAAAACTGAAGAAGATTATCTTATTAACGAATTTTCAAGAGGGAAAAACTCAATAAATTGTATTTGTTTAAAATTTAACTTTCATATGATCTTGGTAGCAGAAAAAGGCCATTGCTGTTTTTTGAGCTCAATGGCATGTAAAAGACAGTGATATCAGAGATTGAATGTTACAACATGACAAGTGCTGAAGTGAGATCAAACAAAAATCAAACTTACCCGACTTTGATCGAATCCTTTATTAGATAATATAGCTGAAGATGTAGTAGGCACACCAGAAAAAAACAATACACAAACTTAAAAATGCAATAAAAAGGGGAGAGAGACCAGCAGTTCACTTTCAGAATTTGCCTCAATGGTGATGATCTTGAACATAACGAAGGCCGCAGTACTTGCAGATCGCAGGCTCATTTAGGTCGAGGCATATGAACTCGATTGGATGACCTAGGGCCGGATTGGTGTCTGCAAGTAAGACAAAAGTCAATTTATATATCAATTTCTGTTGTGCCCATTTATATGATCACTAAACCAAATATCTTGAGCGACTGAGGAGAAGAGGAGACAGACCTCCTTCACAAGCAACAATCCTTCCATCAACTTTGATAGGTGGAACCTCACTAATCAGTTCCATAGGTGATTTCTTGCTTCTATCCTGTAGGAATGTGGCAAAAGAAAACAAAATGTGATACAGAAACTTCATAATTTACCAGAAAGGACTGGTATAGAGCCTATGCAATTTATGTTATATATACAGGTTTGAAAGTCTCAGCAAACAAAAAAAATTCACTAGATTACATCACTAGTTTTCAATGAAAGCAGAGCTGCCATCTTAAACTAGGAATAGTATGTGATGAATCAGCTCTTCATCACAATTTTCTCAAGCACTGATAAAAAGGGTAAGCTGATCTGGTCAAAGGGTAGTGACAACATAAAGGAGAAAGCTCAACCCAACTTATTGATTTGACTAACAAATATAAAAGTTAACAGTAAACTAACATACGTCATTTTCTACCGCCCAAAATTCATCAGCGAAAGGAACTAACTCCAAGACCATAGCTATGAAGGTAATGGTTATACCCTTAAAATGAGCAATATAGATAGCACAACTCATGAGAAAAGAATGAGAATATTTTCTTCTACTCCTCTTCTGCTCTCAAGCCCTTTGGCTTTAATTATTGTTTTGCACTGGATGATAGTCAAAGACATGTAAAAACATGGCCACATGAATGGAAGCCTAAGTTTCCCAACGAACAGATTTTAGGTCAGATAGTTTTCTTTCGTCAACCACAAATTTCCCATGTAATAGTAAACCTAATGTCCTCAAAAATCCAAAACAAGTTCTAAGCAGTTTCGAACAGATATCAAGACCACTGATTCAACATCGAAACAAATATCTTCAGTTATCAAGACTGACTAGCAAGAGTTTTCAGAAATGAACAATTCCCTGTGATTTCCAAATTCCAGTTCATATGACAGGAACACAATTTCAGCAGAATGAATCGACTACGAAACCGAATCAGTAAATCGTAAACATGCCAAATCACGATCTAACCCTAGGGGAGATCGTCGAGACTAATTCCCGAGTAAATTAGTGTAATTCCCAGATTAAATTCACGATACAAGTCCTCGTACATATTTATTTGGGATGCGAAAGAGCTAGAAAACTAAGGACTCATGATCGCGAAGATTACCTGCATCCATTTGGCGGTGTGATTGCCGACTAGATCGTCTGTTGGAATGCCAAGCTGTGTGGTCGCCACACTGAAATTCCTCCTGGAAGATGGAAGAATCTGAGATCGGATTAGGGCTTTCAGGAGATTCGACGCCATTGTTCCAACAACGAGAAATTCAGAGGTAAGAAGAATCTATCGAGAGAGAGATTGTTCGTGAAGCTGTACCAAACAACGCATTTATTTGGGCTTTAGTACATATAAGCCCACTTATTTGAAGCACATATTCTTCGATTTTTTAATTTCTTGGAAAATGCAAAAAAAAACGAACATTTTTGAAAATATTTTTGATTCTGATCGAAAATAATGAAATATTTTGAACTTGTTTTTCAAAAAAAAAAACATCCCTCAGAATATCCGTATAAAAATTGTGAGTTTATATTATTTACTATAGGTACAAAATTGTAGAATAGACCAATGAAAGAATCAAAATAAACAACCAAAAATGCAATTGTAGTTACGCCTATGAAAAGAGGCTTTATTTTCAAGTTGTAAGAATAAACTTCCGACACAACTAAACAAATTCTTGTAACTCATTCTCCAACTAAAGACGTCTGATTCATTCACGAGCAACCGCTATGAGTTGTTTGCCGACGTTCTTACCATGGAATAGTCCAAGCAAAGCTGAAGGTCCGTTCTCAAGTCCTTCAACTACATCCTCAACATACGTTATCTTCCCTTCTCTTATATACGGAAGCACAAAATCCAGGAACTTCAAGTGTTTGTCGAAGTAATCAGAGACCACGAACCCTTTAATCCGAATCCGCTTGTAGATCACGTTTGCTAGGTTGTGTACACCTTCTTGGTCCTCAAGGTTGTACTGTGAGATCATACCACATACTGCGATACGGCCGTGTAGTTTCATGTTTAGGAGCACTGCGTCTAGCATTTTGCCTCCTACATTCTCAAAGTATATGTCGATTCCTTCCGGGAAACACCTTGTGAGAAGAAAGATATCATAGTTTTGAATCAGATCTCTATATCACATTTTGTCTCCTACATTCTCAAAGTATACTGACCTCTTCAGGGCAGCATTAAGGTCTGGCTCTGCTTTGTAATTGAATGCATCATCAAACCCGAATTTGTTCTTGAGAAGATCAACCTATAACAAAACTCAACGGAGAAAGAAAAAAGGGGACAAGTGAATCTCTTGATAAGGAAATGGATCAATAGCTAGAGTCCAAGAAAATTCTGGTTACCTTTTCATTACTGCCTGCACTTCCAACAACATAGCAGCCCATAATCTTTGCAAATTGTCCCACGAGCTGACCAACTGCACCAGACGCAGCTGACACGAATACGGTTTCTCCTTTCTTAGGAGAACATATTTCATAAAATCCAGCATAGGCAGTCATACCGGGCATACCTGTCAGAAACAGAGCGATGCTTCTAAGACTACCAGTAAACTACTGAAACTTGTAGAGTTTTGACCAAGTTATTAGATATGTTAGCAACCAAAACAACTATTCTACATGATTAGGAGCTTCTAAGACCATTCTATCATGCCAATAATCATAGAGAGAGGTACATCAAGCATTGTATATAGCCAGCTTTCTCACTATCAAGTGAATTACATACATGAACAAAAGAGAAGCAGAGATAACATACCGAGAAGTCCAGTGTAGTAGGATAAGGGAACATCGGTGTGTTGGATCTTGTAATGTGAAAAATCTGGAGTGATAAGACTGTACTCCCCCCATCCAACTAATCCCCAAAGTAAGTCTCCCTTTTTGTAATCTGGATGCCCAGAATCTATCACTTTTGACACTGAAAACCCATAAATTGGCTGCAAACAAAACATCAAAACCTTTAGCACCAGAGACTGTAAGTAAGAGAAAATCACTTCTAATCATAAAGGTACAATTTCTTAGATCACACAGTATTCAAAAGAAACATTGCAATGTTTCTAAATTTGAAAACAACGTTTCCAAATTCATCTCTGTTTTAATAGTGATATTGTTTTGCACAAAACGTGGGTAACAAACAAGCTCGAAACGTAACAAAATCGTGTTGATCCGTAACAATCTAGAACATGCGTGAACTATGGACGTCGTTTTTGTACCTCGCCAGGAATGTAATGTGGAGCGAGCGCAGCAGTGCCGGGATCGGGCTTCCCCATGCGAATGCGCATGTAAGGATCGCAAGACAAGTAGAGATTCTTCACCAGAACCGTCTTGGATCCCTCCGGAATCTTTAAATCGATGGTGGAATCGGTGAAGATGAGGTCTGATTCCTTGGGGAAACCGGTGACGTAATCTCGCAGTATGACCTGCTTATTGGCCACCGTCGCATTGCCTGAGGTTGCCATTTTTCTCTCCGGTTTAGGTTCCTTTACCACAAAAGATGATCTTTGTGTTCTTCCTACGTTGAGGACGTGATTGTATTTATAGGCTTTTGTGAATCGTACAATGATTTGATTTCCTTATGACCTTATTTATGTTTCTTGTTATGACGTCATAATATGTTTCGTGTAATAATAATCACTGACGACGTTACAATATTGTTTCATAAAATTTTGAATCTCACATTATTTTCATACAATCACAAAATTTTGAATGCGTGTTTTAAAATACAAATTAAGCAAACTTTCGAATTTTAAAACTTTTCCAACGCACCAAATTTTGCCGCTAGATACAACCATTCTTTAAAAGATATCCAAACAGTGAAAATTCCGCGATAAATGGCTGACTAGTGACTACACATGCGGCTGGTGCGTTTGCGATTTAGATCCTCAAGCAATGAAGCAGCACAGAAAGTGGAGCTAAGATGAGTAACCTTTTAGAGACATTTGGCTTCAATTTCTTCAAGAGTGAGACCCTTTGTCTCTGGCACAATGTAGTATATGAAGAAGAGAGACACGACACATATCACTCCAAATGCACAGAACAGTATTCCAGCTCCTAACAGCTCCTGCAAACAATACCAAGTGAGTTAAGACCTCAAAAGTTCAATAATCTCTCCCGGAAAACCAGAAGATAAGAAGGAACTAGCAAGATGTATGCGAGCTATGTGGGGAATCTCTCGTTAAACATTGTTCTTCCAAAGTTATAGTTTAGTTCTATGTAAGGAATCTATTTAAAGAGAAGAAGTTTCTTTACCTTTAGCGGTGAGAAAGCGAATGTCACAAGTGCGTTTGCGCCAAAATTCACAAGCACTGCTAGACTGATTCCTCTACCTCTTAATTTTAAGGGAAATATCTCTGAAATCATCAGCCAACCAATAGGGCCAAAGGACAGCTGCAAGATTGATGGAAAGCCTCTTAAGATCATATCAAAAAATTTACTGAAAATACAAAGCCGCAGATGACATTGTACGGAATGGAACTTTGATCAGAAAAATCTGTAAGAAAATTTAACCTGGTAACAGCCTACATACAGTAGCAATGCAGCTACAGCAACAGCTGGTACATTTTTATAAAACATGTAGTAGGATCCCAGGAGGAACAATGAGATCACCTGTTACACACGAGTATATTTTTGGATCGTTTAGCTTCCGATTCATGTAATCGAAACTTATTGGAACAAACAATTAATAATAGAAGACATAAAATACCATTCCGCTAACACCACAAAGAAGTAAAGGTCTCCTTCCAACTCTGTCGATAACTATCACAGAAACTCCTGTCATAACCAACTGCAACAGTAAAAGGATCACATCAAGTCTTCGAAAGGAATATATCATTTATATTTCCAGTTGTACTACAACGCGTATCAATCCTTTCATAATTTTTTGCTAAAAGGATCTGACATGTCAAACCAGATGGAAGAATATGAATACCTTCAATAGGCCGAGCAGAATTGAGATCCGAGTTGCATCAGCTGCAGCAGAAAAGCCGGCAGTCTAACACGTAATTTTTTGGTAAAAAGAAGTTAAGATTTTCTATCACGAGTTTCCTCCTAGTGCAAAAAATTCAACTTAAGTAGAGATGAAAAGAAAAACCTGTAGTATTGATGGTGCATAATATAGTACACTTGGTTGCCCAGTTATCTGTCATTCGAAAATAAAAATATATTTAGTTATTGTTCATTTTCTTAAGGAATGTTTGATGAATTGACTGCACCAACCTGTTGGAACAAGACTAACCCTCCTGCTATAGTGAGAGCTTTCAAGCATTTGCCTCGAAATAATTCACCAAATGTAGCTTCTTTGTCTTCACCCACAAGGGAAAGTTCAGCCAATATTTCGTTTACTTGTTCAGCTGCTGAGTCAGCTATGACAGACCCTCTAAGGCGACAAAGAGATCTAATCGCAGCCTGTTGAAGATTCTCCCCATTTCCTTGTCCCTGGAGAGCGCGCAGTAAAAGCCACCTCGGAGATGCTGGTAGCCAACACATTCCAGTTCCCATAATAACTGGAAAAGGGAGAATTGTTGCGTACATGTAACGCCAACCAGAAATAACCGTAATCCAAAGGCTACCGATTCCATAACCCCCCTTCACAAAATTATGTGTCAGTTTAACTTGGTAGACAGAAAGGTTTCAAAATGGAGGGAATCAAAACTGTAACTTCAAACGGGGCAATAAATTTCCAAAATCCTCAGAGCTTCGAGAACTTACAACCATCCCAAGGACAGTGGAGAATTCCTTTAGTGATATCATCCGTCCACGTATTTGACTTGGAGCAGTCTCTGCAATGTACATTGGAGCCGCGTGCATGGTCTAAATGCAAGGAAACATATCAACTTTCCAGTTAAAAAGAATGCTTAAAATTGTACTCCCTAGCTGCATGGATTCACTCACAGTAGAACAAACATCTTGATTTGAACAGTAAACAATATTTATAAACAATGGCTCTCAACTTCGTAAAATAGAGTGAGACAGGAGAATAAGAATAGGATGAATTATATATCTCAGACTGTCTCGATATAGGGGTAAACTCTGTCCCGAATTCCACCAATCAATAAATCGAAGGAGTAAGCCAATATATGAATACAGAAGAATGCAAACACTGCCAGGTTGGTCTATGAGTGATAGACTGGTAGTATATGGATGCATTGGATAACACATGTTCAGTAATAGCGTGAAGCATATTTCTACCAAGTAGCTATTCGTGGAAAGGTTGACTATGATTAACTACTTAGTCAAATGCATGATGCACATTTTAGCAGGCAAACAATAAAGATGTGTGATTTATCTTACCAGTCCAATCCCCATGCCATACGTAACTCGTCCAATTATCAGTATGGAAAAGACAGGTGCTACTACAGTCACAATGGCTCCAACAAGATACAAGAATGCAGCCAAAATCAGCTCCTTTCTCCTTCCTTGAAAATTTAGTCCAACAATTCAATTTCTTTCAGATGAAGGAGACTGCTGCTACATACTCAGATGAAGACAGTTGAGAAAAACCAACCTATAATGTCGGCAACACTAAATGCAACAATGGAGCCAATTAAGGCACCATACAGTGAGCCACTGGTCTGCACAAAAGTATGAAAATTGTCGTAAGCAAATTTCTTTGTCCTTCCACAAGAAAGATCACAGCTTCCCAATTTAGGGAGAAAATAAGAACAAAAAATAGTGCAATAACCAACATGTAGAAGATCCAAGAAAGGTAGACTCACAATTATACCAACATCCACTGAAGACAAGTCGTACCATGAAATTCCACTTAGAGTAGGCGACTGAGGCAAAAGCAGATTAGTCATTCAGAATTTAATAGGCTTAGACAATCGAACAGATGTACATGCATAACAACTATGCAGGAGAAATCCAAGGAAACGTAATGGCAGTGCAAATGCAGGCATGAACTATGAAGTAGCGTCATTTAACTGCTAAAGATATGAGAAAGCTAAAAAAATCAAACTTGAGTATAGAAGCACAGTTTTAGACAAGGTTAAACCATTACCTTAAGAGACATGATAGCACAAGATGTTGCACCAATTTCATAACCAAAAAGCAATGCTCCAAGAGCTGGAAAGAGAAACCTGCAATAAATGACTTGTTACGTTCTTACGTTCTTAGCATGCTTTTAGAAAAATCAGTATCATGTGCATATCCAAAAGATTCCCACTTGCTTTCAGCAGAAATAGTAGTAACAAACAATAAATAGCAAATAAACAAAACAATCTGGGACCACAAATTGATGACTAATAAACAAGAGAGAACGAGAGAGACTCACGGAGGAATGGCTGCAAGAACAGAGTAGTTCTCTGGGCTGTGGTTTTCCTTTAACAAAGGTTCCTTTTCAGCAGTAATCCCACCTGAAGAAGAATCACCAACAACCTACATAATATATAGTTTCAGGAATTTTGCATCAGAAAGTGACTTGATACCAAATTAGAGAGATTTAGGATAGAATCGTTATTCCAAAACCCAGAAGCTAAGGTCTTAAAATTGAAATCCCAATTTTCACAAGCTCCACACATTACAGAGACATCAAAATCCACAATCACTTCATAAAAAGGATATCTAAAATCAAGCCAAACCCTAAGATATACATTGCAATCAAAAGTCTTCAAAGCCGACCGGGAGAAGAACCAACAAAAATCAGTACAATTTGCTATCGGAAACCTAAACCGAAAGAAGAATGGGGAAAAGAAGACGATAATGAGAAAAGCGAAACCTGTCCAACGGAAGAGATCGATTGGTTCTCGGGATCAAACCCCATGGCTACGGAAGCTTGGTATGGATCCCGTGACCGTGAGTGTGGTATGTTCAAGGAAACCCAGAAAAAAATATATCGTTCTGGGGTTGTACGAAATAGCTACTTCTCTGATTCGAGCTCAACGGAGCTTCGAATTTGCAGAGGAGAGAAACGTGAGGAAGGGAGACGACAAGTATGTATGCCAGGGTGATTATAGATGTTAACGGAACAGTGGACAAGCTTTAAATAGTCGGAGCTTAATTTCAAATTAAGATTCTGATTTTCAATTAAAAAAATAGGAAATTAGTCTTAATAGTGTGTTAGCATAAATAGAGAGAGTCAAACTGTGAAACCCTTTTTGTTTTTAAATTGTAAAACCAATTAAATGTTGATATTGGATGTTTCTGTTAATCAAAATTCCAGTTTCGTTTTTTTTTGTTTAGAAAGATTATAATTTTTTTTTATAACAAAGTTGACCATAAAAACGACAGAAGAAGGATAATTAAAAAACGTGGTGCTGATCTCGTTTAAATTTTTAATTACCATTAAAAACGTTTTGTTGCTGGCACTGCGTTCGATTTATCTGGTTATCATAATCCGTTTTGGGAAAAATCTCTCATTTAGATGTATTAATAGTATTAAGATTTTGTTGGAAGATTTTTTTTTTGTTTTTTGTTTTTAGATCATAAACTCTGTATTCAATTTTCTTTGAAGATTTTCGAAGAAAAAAAAAATCTTGAAAGATATTTTTCTCGATGAAGTTATTTGATTAATATATTTTTAAATACTTCTACTTATTAGAACTTTTCTACTTTCCTAGCCAGAGGTGAAGAAACAAGAAACTTAATAATCAGCAAATTATTACACAGTAACAATTACAATTCCAGATCCGAAACCCAATTGTCCAGCTTTAGATCCAAGACAGCTTTTATTAAAATGACACAGAAACAAAACAACAAATCACTCGAGAGAAAGTCTCGCAGAGCGTAAAACCAAAATATCATCTTCTTACTGAGTCTTGGTGGGTACCCATGATTGGTACCGAGTCCAGTTCTTTTGTCCCGGGTTCAAGGTATGTCCCTTCGAATGGTAGATGTATGCATCACCTTCTCCAGAGAAGTTCTCTTTATGCTCAAGCCCATACCTTTTTGGTTTCAAACTCAAGAGCTTGAAACAGAGACATTGGTATTTATTATCAAGTTACAAGGCAATATATTATCTATTGATTGAACGAGACAGCGAATTTGAAATGGCTCTTGGTTTTACCTCATCGCCAGTGTGATCAGTGATGAAATGAAGCCACCCGTGCCATTCAGCTGGTACTTGAGATGCGTTGTAACGATCCTTTGAAGCATACTCTACCCATCTGTGCCTACCTGTTCACAAAGTGATTGCTTGTTTCAATGTAAAAGCCTCTTGACTAAACATTCTATTAAGATACATGCAGTGAGCTAACAAATAACAAATGCTGAGTGAGTGGCTACAATTTCCATGACTGTACCACTCAGAATAAACAAACATTTGAAGTCAATATTAAAAGGGTTATTCCCTGAATATTTAGTAACAAATATCATGAATCCTACAGTGGCATCAATTTTTTTAGGTTAAAGCATGATTTTATATAGGTAAAACATGAAGTTAAAGGAACTACATACCGTATTGAGTATCGCCTAGCTTCTGGTAGTATTTGTTACCGAACTTGTCAACACCAACAAGTGTCGCTCCTATGTTATGTATTTTAGTTTGCCTTCATCAAATATAGAAATAAAACAGTATTGATCAGAAAATACGACTCAACAGCAAGCTACAATATAAAGAATGGGGAAACTATTAATAAGACACAATATTCAAGCATACTGTGTATATACTATGTGACCCATATATACATGCTTCCAACATCTCAATACACAACATAGAAGCAACACTAAGTATATGTTATATGTATATTACGCATAAAGAAATGATCTGAGGAAAAGGTTCTCTATATTCAGCCAAATGCACCAACTATCTAGAGCCTATGAGAACGACAAATCCAGCTTATAGACTTGGTGAAAGAGGCACATAAATTTTGACTCTTAAGATCTTTCAAGTTTCAAGACTACTTTGTAGGCCAATTTCATCACCATTAACAGGCCTCACCAATCTTTGAGCTCTTATTCCTCATCAACTTGAATAGCCTTATGGCATAATATTGTCAATTCCTTCAAACATGTAACTACACTATCTCTGGAATACCAACCATCATTTACTGTCACTGTTTCTTTACTGAACTCCAAAATCAACTAACATAACATCTATCAGCAGTCCAAGTCAAAGAATAGTAAGCTGTTCAAGAATTGGCGAGCTCTGTTCACAGTATAATGAATCTGACAAAATTATGTTCGCTCACACAACAACATACACATATAAGAATATGAAAATGAACTTGGTCTGTAAAGAACTCTTGAACAACCACTTGAATCATATTCGTAATCCACAAAGAAGTGAAACACTAAGCACTAATTATCAAAGATAAATTACTTACAAGAGGTTCCCATCTGGTAGGCATCTCCTGCAATGAAGAAAAAAAATTGAAAGAAGCAATTAGAGAAATTCCATAAACTAGTGATTACCTCGGAATACAAACAATAAGATCTTAGACTTATAAGCAACCAGAAACATTATGCCAATTTCAAGCATCACCATCACCGTTCAAAATTGATGTTCACCAAAAACAAAGTGTTTGATTTTCATTTCACATCAAGAAAATTTAACATTTGAGTGAAAAAAACCGAAGAATGATAACCATTCATTGCAAACAAACTTCAACAAACACCGAAAATTCTTGTAAATTTCTAGATTATTTGGGATCTAACTAATGAAATCGAGGGTATAATCCTGAAGAAATTAAGCAGAGGAAGAGAGATTGGAAAAGAGAGACAGAGAACTAACATGAAGCCTTCTTCTCGGATCATCCTCATGAAACCGCCGAGACCTTTCTCTCTAATCGCCTCCAACGCACTCTTCGCCACCGTCAAAGCCATCGTCTTCCGCTATCGCTCTCTCTCTCTCGGAATCGGGATTTGATTTCGTTGTCGAAATAACAAGGGACATGATGACGATTGCTAAACGCATCGTTTTGTATTTGTTGGGCTACGCTTTGTGTTTACCTGGGCCACTTGCTCGCTATGGCCTTCCCCATGATGATGTGGCAGAGAAGCATATGAATATACATTTTCTACTATGATTTGGTATATCAAGAAATACAAGATTTAAATCTGCTTTTCCCACTTTCCTCAAAGCATTAGATCATACATTCATAGGGTTGTAATTTTGATTTCTCAGTGAATAAGAAGAGATGATGTGTATTTATTCATAAGGAGTTGTTCAAAAATAAAAAAAGGAAATTCATTTTGTATATGTTATCAAAAAAAAGGAAATCACTACGCATTATAAAACCCAAAAAAAAAAAAAAAAAA
>Ga0041059_1000018_pt1 | contig 68515 bp, 64 predicted proteins | sample AraColnosormetaG_FD_56232 | JGI IMG/M metagenome (GOLD analysis project Ga0041059, IMG submission 56232) | Arabidopsis roots microbial communities from North Carolina, USA - Col MF nosort | ecosystem: Host-associated > Plants > Roots > Unclassified | place: USA: North Carolina | collected...
TTTTTTTTTTTTTTTTGCATTTGACCTCGGATCTGTTGATCATTAGTTTAAGAATGTGTTCAAATTATACTGATTAGCTTAATTTTGTTGGAGATGATCATGACATTAAAAGTCTTTGATTTTTTTGCAGGTTGTTGTTTTGTTATGCATAATTGAGAGATGGTGGTCAAAAGGAAGTTAAATTGTGGTGGCTCTAATGGTTTTGATTTCCCCAATATTCCCAAGGCTCCTCGTTCAAGCAGGGTAAGAGATCATGGTCTTCATTTTTTTTGTTTTTTTTTTTGTATGCTTTTGTAATACGTCTCTGATGACTTTTGTTTCCCTTTTGTAGAGGAAGGTCTCAGGTAAGAGATCTGATGATGAAAGTGAGATCTGTGCAATTGATTTGCTAGCTTCTCTTGCTGGAAAGTTGTTGGAAGAAAGTGAAAGTTCCTCAACGTCTACCTATGCATCTGAAGCTGATAATCTTGATCATTTGGGTGGACTGATTAAGCAAGAACTTGAAGATGGCTATACTACTAAGCCTTGTAAATCCGAGTTTTTCGATCCAGGAAACCCTGCTTCAAAGTCTACTAGTGAAAATACTAGCGTGACTTGTTTGCCATTTTCGTCTTTCGAAAATGATTGCATTTTGGAGCAAACACCGGTTTCTGATTGTAAGAGGGCATCTGGTTTGAAGTCCCTGGTAGGGAGCATCACTGAGGAGACATGTGTTGTTAATGAGGATGCCGGATCTGAACAAGGTGCTAATACTTTCAGCTTAAAGGATCCAAGTCAATTACATTCGCAGTCTCCAGAATCGGTCCTTCTGGATGGCGATGTGAAATTAGCACCATGCACGGATCAAGTCCCTAATGATTCTTTTAAAGGATATAGGAATCATTCTAAGTTAGTTTGCAGAGATGATGACGAAAACTATTGTAAGTATTATAAATTTAGTGACAAATGTAAGTCATATAGGCCTCTCTCCCGGGTTGGCAATAGAAGAATAATGCAGTCGGTGAGAGCAATCTCCAAGTTGAAGTGTTTTGAAGACACTAGAACAGGTTAGTATCATATTACTGTGTTTCTCCTTGGTGCATTTCTTTTTAGCTGCCGCTCTGCCCTTACTTTGCTTGCGGATATATTTCTAGATGGTCGTTTGAAGGCTCTCTACCGCAAGAGAAAATTATGTTATGGTTACAACCCATGGAAGCGTGAGACCATTCATAGGAAGAGAAGATTGTCTGACAAAGGTTTGGTCGTAAATTATGATGGTGGGCTCAGTAGTGAAAGTGTTTCCAATTCACCTGAAAAGGGAGAATCAGGTACATATTAGTCTATATCTAGATGGTTTATTACCTTGGCTGATATGGTTTTGATTTCATGATTTTTTTGCTTCTTTGTTGAATGCAGAAAATGGTGATTTCTCTGCTGCAAAAATAGGTCTTCTTTCGAAAGACTCCCGTGGTATATGATCAGTTGATAATTTACTGACTTATGGAGACATGATATGTGGGTCTCATGTTATTTCATTGTTTGCAGTAAAGTTCAGCATCAAGTCCCTTAGGATTCCGGAGCTTGTAATTGAAGTTCCAGAAACAGCAACAGTAGGCTTACTGAAGGTGCGTGATTAAATGTCTTTTCCTACCGGTCTCTGTAGATGTTTTGGTTCTGCTGTGTACAATGATGAAGTGTTATTTACATAAACCTTTTTGGTTGCAGAGGACGGTGAAGGAGGCGGTTACTGCTTTACTCGGTGGTGGAATACGTATTGGGGTGTTAGTCCAAGGGAAAAAAGTTAGAGATGACAACAACACTCTATCACAGACTGGTCTTTCGTGTAGAGAAAATCTTGGCAACCTTGGCTTCACCTTAGAGCCTGGTTTGGAAACACTGCCTGTACCTCTTTGTTCTGAAACTCCTGTCCTTTCTCTGCCAACTGACTCTACAAAGTTGTCAGAAAGGTACTAACAAACGTGATCTTATATATATATATATATATATTTGTTACTGCAAGTTTTGCTTGTGTATGGATAAATTTGAAGCTCTAGAGATATACCTAAGGACAATCATTCGATCTTGCTAGGTCCGCAGCTTCTCCAGCGTTAGAGACTGGAATTCCTCTCCCTCCCCAAGATGAAGATTACTTGATTAATTTGGGAAATAGTGTGGAGAACAATGATGAATTAGTCCCACATCTGAGTGACATACCAGCTGATGAACAACCTTCATCAGATTCAAGAGCGCTGGTTCCAGTTTTGGCCTTGGAATCCGACGCTCTTGCACTTGTTCCAGTTAACGAGAAACCTAAGCGTACAGAGCTTTCACAACGCAGAACCAGGAGACCATTCTCTGTTACAGAGGTAGAAGCTCTAGTAAGCGCAGTTGAAGAAGTTGGGACTGGAAGGTAAAAAGACTGGTTTGGTTGATGAGGGTTATTAATACAATAATTTGGTTATGTGGTCAAACTAATGATAGATATTCTTATTTCACAGATGGCGTGATGTGAAGTTGCGTTCTTTTGAGAATGCAAGTCATCGAACCTATGTGGACTTGAAGGTATGAGAACACATATCAGAAACTGGTCAAACACACTTTTGAGTCTTAGCCACTACATAAATGGTTCCAATAACTTTGTGATTTGTTGCAGGACAAATGGAAAACGTTGGTTCACACAGCAAGTATATCACCACAGCAACGAAGAGGAGAACCAGTGCCTCAAGAACTGCTAGACAGAGTCTTAGGAGCACATAGGTACTGGACACAGCACCAAATGAAACAGAACGGGAAACATCAGGTGGCTACAACAATGGTGGTTGAAGCAGGTTCGTCCATGTAAAGAAGGAGAATGGTAATAACAATAACTTTCACTTGACGACTAAGGAACCAAAGTGGGCAACTGTACAAAGGGAAACAACAAAATACAGAAACATACTTAATTTCTGAAAAGAAGAGTCTATATTTTTATTTTTTTTAAATCATAGCTGGTAGAAACAAGACGTTCCTTGACACTTTTGGTTACTTTTATGGTAAGTCTGTTCATTCCAAATTTCTAATTGATTTGATTATGTAATTTGGTGGTAGGACCATGGAAAAAGGGGAAATGTAATTTTAGACAATTCTTTTATTTTTTTGTTCATCATTCCATTCAATCTAATATCTATGGACTATGGCAGTGACTGGTTTTCATCAATCTCTAAACCATTTGACAATACTTTGTCGGCCATCGTCTTTCCTTCGTTCACATTGGGTTCTAAATATTTTGGATTCTATTGAGAATGGGGTTTTGGATTAACAGGGCCCAACTACTAAAGTTGGCTTGCTGCACTTTTGCCACAATCCCTCTCAAATTATTTATTTAGCAGTAAAACACCAAATTTAATCTTGGTTACACAATATAATATTAACCAAAATAAACAAAGAAGATTCAATTCAACTAAACACCAAAACAAGAAAATCCTCGATTGATTGTCACATTAAAAAAAAAAAATGTTTCTTTATCTAAATAATTTGGATTCGAAATTTTTAGCCACTTACATAATAGAACCATCAATTCCCAACAAATTAGGTCTACTAAATAGATTACTTTCGGAAGACGACTATTGCGCGCGATTTTTCAATATCTGCATAGATTTGATCCACTTCTCCACGAGTATGATACATTTGCCCTAATGGATCATAAAAATACTGCACATTGAAAACTAAACAAATATTAAAATCTGTTATATTATAATGTACATTGAAATTAAATGATAAAAATGTGTGATATATATAAACACACACATATAGAATGAAGAATCATATATGCAGTAAAAGCTAAGAGTTGACAAAAAAGAAGAAGTAAAAACTAGGATAAAAACTAACATTTGAGTGAGCTTGAGATTTAGAGAAGAAACTATATGCATGTGCATACATTTTTCTTGACTCGGGTCTCGAAACTATACTTTAATCATACTTGCCAAATCAAACATATATTATCTTGAAAAATGAATACAATTCTCATAGAAAGAGAGATTCTATCCCAAAACATAGATTACTAATTCTTAAAACTAATGAATTTTTTGCGGTGACAATAGAAGGTGAGTCTAGTAAAAAAATCTAAATCAACATGACAAGAACAACTAAACTACTACCACTTAGTTGATAGCATGTTAATTTTCCATCAAAAGAAAATAATAGTTACCCGGTAGAGTCGGTCATAGACCTTAAGACGCTCCTCAGCGATCCAACCAGAACGAAGCCAGTTGTAACGAGGACATGTATTATCAAACACAGTAGAAGACGTATTGGGGATTTTATTCAATTGTCTTCTGCGACTCACAATCATCAACGTCTCTTTCCCTTCTCTTGACAGATTTGCAACGCTGCTCTCATAACTGATCACATCCGATGATCTCTTTTGTCGTGGACGTTTCTGTCGTCGATGTCCAGAACTACTAGATTCAGCCTCCATATCTTATCCTTGTATTATCGTCTTGTTACACTTTTATCTTAACGAATTTCAAGTCTTTGTATTTACACAAAACTTATCACCTTAAGGATACAATTGTGCCATGTGTTTTCTCATCTTCGTTGGTTTTGCACATTGTATAGAAATATATCTTAAGGAGATTACAAAATCTCCAAATACATTAATGTATTTCTTTTTTATTTTCGTTATTCTGCACTATATATAGAAAAGTATCTTAAGAAATTTACACAATGTCCATAATACATTAATGTATTTATTTCCATAAATAAAATTATGTATTTTTACACTTAATACCAAACATAAAATAAATATCAATTTAAAAAATGGTTTAATGAATTTCTCTTTAATTTGTTTTATTGAAGTTTTGTTTTTGGAAAGTTTGAGTTTTCTTTTTCTGAATTTAATTAATATTATTTAACGTTAAATTAATAAAATTTTCAAGTTGAGAAAATGGTTACATTGCTGTAAAACAAAATTAATTAGAAGATAAATCAAGTATATAGTCCAAGTTAAGTTCCAAAGGATTTCACCAATATAACATTAATTTATCATATATTATTAGATGAGTACTCACATATATGTAAAAACCTCTCTAATTATAATTTGTATTGGTTTATCTTAGGAGGGGTTATTGGTCTATTGATTTGTAAATCTATATAGAGTTTGAAAATCTCTATTAATTATGAAATCAAGATATATGAATTTTGAAATAACATGTGTTTACCCATGGATTTGAATCCTTTTATTTTTCTCTTTCAAATCCATTCAATTCCATTTAAAACATAATTTGGATTTTCAAATCAAAAAACAAATGACTAAACGAATAACAAATGATTTTAACTAGTATTTATAAATCATCGAATCAATAACACATGATTTTAATTAAAATTTTAAAATCAATGATTGAATAACAAATGATTTTTGTTTGGAATTTCAATTCCTTATAAATCTATAAACCAATAACCCCTTCTTAGTCTTGCATCCTTGAATATACCCTGTTGACATAGATGTAAACTTGTTTATTTTTTGTTTGTGTTTAAATTGAAATATCATTGTTTTTTTTTTGTCAAGGTTGAAATATCATTGTTAATATCATCTTTTGAATACTTTTCACATAGAGGTAAATAGTAAACTTGATCAACTTTCAAATTTTTATCCTCCTAATTAATAATACTTTTCACTATTATATTTTGTTCACTGTTAAGAATGAGTAAAAAATTTGCAGTTTTTGATTTAAAATAGAATTATCCTCGCTAATATTTTTTTTGACTAGTTTGCAATATTTAAAAATGTGGACATTTTAGGGTTTATAAGGTTTTGGTAAAACAACAAAAAAGGAAGCAGAAGACATCGGTTGTTGTCGGCGCCGGAGGAAATGAGTGGGGCAGGTGTACCGGACTTTTTCTACAGAGAAGCTCAACGTCTTGGCTATGTTGCTCGCTCAGCTTTCAAGGTCAATATTACATTCATACCCTCCTCAGCTTCGTCTCCTTCTTCTTACATTGACTCTTCTCTCTGTCTGTCTCTGCAACTACAGCTTCTACAGATTCAAAAACAGTACAAGCTCATCAAACCAGGCTCCTCTGTTCTTGACCTAGGTTGCGCGCCTGGTGCTTGGCTTCAGGTCTTTTTTTGAGATTCCATAAGTTACAAGTTTCGAATTCTGTGTAAAGAGGCCTAAACTTGAATTTTGTTGCTATGATTCGGTGCAGGTTGCTTGCCAAAGCTTAGGCCCACTTAGAAGTGGTGGAATTGTCGTTGGTATGGATATAAAGGTCAGAGGAAGCTTCAAAAATGTAATCTTTTTGCTCTAAACTGTGTGAATCCATGAGCTTTTTCAATTTCAGAGCAGAAGGTGAAGGTTCCTCCACAGTGTGATTCTCGAGTGCAAACCATTGCTGCTGATGTTTTAAACTTTCCCAGACAAAAGATTCGGGAGTTATCACCTCAGGTTCTGAAACTGTCTCTGTGACTTTATTAGACTTGGTTCTAAGCATGGTTGATGTTTTTGTTTTCTATAAAACTGTTGTAACACAAGTTATGGACTGCTTTGTGGTGCAGCAATTGGGATTTTCAGTCATTCTTTCAGATATGTGTCACTCAGTATCTGGAATAACCACTAGAGATGCAGCTCTGTCTGCTGAATTGGGAATGCGAGCACTTGATTTGGCTGTTGGTCAAGCTGCCATCTCTCAGTCACCTAATGATGATGATGGAGGCCCAAACGAAAGTCGTCCTGGTGTACTTAGGCATGGTGGCCATCTTGTGATCAAGCTTCTAGAAAGCGAGGATGCTCAAGGTACTACTGGAAAGAACTGTATAACATTGCTATACAATTGAAAAATGCTTCTTCTTCCTTACATTAACACTTTGTTTGTCTTTTCGTTTAGATTTTGCTCGAATTTGCAAGCCTATCTTCAACAAGGCATCTTGGTTGAGGCCAAAAGCTACAAGACCATCATCTCGAGAAATTTACTTGATTTGCCAGGGATTTCGATAATTTAAGCTTTCATATACAATGGAAATCCGATGGTAACTCTTTTGTTTTTATAGATGTATTCAGTATTTTCTTGGATTGTGTAGTTTACAAAGGAAAAGAACAAATGAAATAAATAGAATGCAGGTTTTGCGTGTTACATTCCAGCTTCTCTGTCTGTATCTCTGTGCAGTTGTGTATGTCTCCCTGTTATTATCGGATCTGTGTCCTCCCCAATGACCAGAGACCTGTGTCTTTCACTGGTGTCTGTAAACAGAAAAATTGTCATTAATCAACTGAGCATAAAGAGCCAGAAGATCTGATTCTGGTCTGAAGGAATTTATAAACTCGAAAAAAGAATACAAACCTGCATTTTTACTGAAGGAAAGACGTTCCAAAACCGCAGGGTCTCATCTCCTGCTCCGGTCACTATAGTCTGGCCATCAGGTGACGTAGCCAAGTAAAGTACTCTCATACTGTGGCCCGTAAGTGTTGCAACCTACATCAGTTGATGCGTCAGTTATACATATTGAAGATGAGAGAAAGATCAAGAAAATGAGCTTTCAAGTGTGAACAAAACTATGTACCTTTGACATGGATGGGTACTTCCAGAGCATGATTTGGTTTTGAGAGTATCCATGAGTACTCACTATCTCGTTAACATTCTTGCTCCACGCCAGATTGCAGACCTGGCTCCCAGTGTCGATGCTGTTTAACTGATTTCCGTTTGTCGTGTTCCAGAATCTAATGCATCTGTCTGCGGTTCCACCTCCCGAAGCAAGGAGGCTGCTCTGATGAGGAGACCATGTAATTGCCTTAACCGCTGCTGTATGCTCAGTCAGCTTCAGAATAGGTTGCTGTGAATGATTGTTCCATACCAATAACTGTTTCCAAAAAAAGTACTCACCAGTGTTAATATGATAAGCTTCAAAGAAGTTCAACTTTTGCTCTTAACATATGGAACACAGAGATTGCAGAGCACTGAGTAGCTTATGCTCAAGATCACCTGATTATCATTGCCTCCAGACGCAAGCTCTCTATCATCATGAGACCATTTCAGACCGCAGACTTCAGATTTGTGGCCCACGAGTTTGCTGACAAAATCGCTCTGGACTCGGATATCATGCTGAAGGATGTTTCTGTCTCTGCTCCCTGATGATAAGATCCTTGAGTTCCATGCCAAGACACCAGTTCTTGTTTGATGACCTCCCATGGTTCGGACTCTCTTGCACTGTGTTCCGTCCCAAACCTGCCAAAAAGTAAACCGTTAGTAACTTCATTGCATCATAACAAAACTTTCCACAACCACAGATTGGAAGGTAACAAACAACACACCTGAACCTGACCATGACTTGTACCAATAGATATATATGAACCTTCCCGTGTCCACTGAACCGAGCACACACTGTCATTAGGCCCTAGGTCACATAACTTAGTCACCTAACCAACAAATTCACTGTTAAATGAATACACCACAACTAAAAACATTGTGCAAATCTTAAGAACTAGTCAAGTATATCAAAACACTCACTTTGCTATTGGAAGCCGTCCAAAGATAAACACAAGTACCAAGCCCAACGGCAAGAACATTCTGTGAACTCCAGTCCACAACATTCAAGTAGAAGTCATCTTGTAAAGAAGGAGCATCCAAGACCTGAGACCACATCAAAAACAAAACAATCTATCATTTCTACTTCTCATGAATCTGTAATAACATCACATAAACAGGTTGGATCTAAACGATATAATACCTTATGAGGTGTTTTAGGAACCTTGCGAGGGGGCTTCGGAGGCGGAGACGAGTCACTGGAGTGACCATTATCATTTCCGAGAATGGAAGGAGAAAACGGCGAACTAGGACTTGAATTGGAACGATCCGTCTTGAATCTCAACATGTTAGTACATGGACTCATCGGAGAAGAAGCAGATCCTTGACCACCTGCAGGAGACAAAAGAGGAGAAGCAAAATCAGATCCGAAAAGCTCAGATTTCAAAAGTCTAGAATAGGCTTCATTCCCTCCCTCTTTAACCGGGGTAGTCGGTTCCTTATCCTGCAGATCGAAAGCGTGGAGTCTCGAAGAAGATCTGCACGGTATGAATCTGTCGCTGCAAGTCGATTTAGACGGCGAGGATAAACTCGAAATCCCACGAAATGAGCTCGAAAACGTTTCTAAACGCAACGAAGTCTGGTTCATCCCTGCGGGAAGATTCAAACCGGTTTTGGTACTCTGTGGCGATGCCATTTCTGGGTTCTATTCGAAAGCACGGTTTGGTCGGAGATTGAAACAACCGTAGGAGAGAAGATTGCAAAAGAATCGAAGAGAGCTTTATCTCTCTCTTTTTTTTTCCCTTCTTTTGCGAAAAGTAGTAATGTTCTCCAACGGTCAAATTATGATGGTCGGAGAGATTATATAATAGGAAATAGGAGCGGGATCTGATTATCGGGACATTTATGTCATAAATCATCTATTATCGATTTCTGGAGTTCATGCTCCAACGGTCAGATCTTGGGTCCTAGCGTAAAAGATAATCAATATGAATAATATATGTCAATTAAATAATCAAGTGCTCAGTAATCAACAAAGCCGTCTTAGCTCAGTGGTAGAGCGCGTGGCTTTTAACCACGTGGCCGTGGGTTCGATCCCCACAGACGGCGATTCTATTGAGTACATTCAGTTTTGTCTTCTTGTCTTGTCCTTACCGGTTTGGTCCGAAAACTTTTAGTCTGTTTTTTGGTTTAGGATATAAAAACTCCAAACCAAACCCGACTCGGTGCACTTACTTCAAAACGAGTTTAACCATTCTTATATTTTACCTTTGAAAGCAATCAATTCCATTCCATCAAAGGGGTTTTTAGGGTTTCGTCACTCGCCGATAATCCTCTCTCTCTAGAAAACATGACTGCCGAACAGAAAGTGGAGCTCGCCGCCAAATTGGAAGAGCAGAAGATCGATGTAATTATCTCTCTTTTTCTACTTTTTTTGTTTCTTTTTTTTTTCATTTCAAAGTCTGAAAATGATTTAGCTGGATTCGTATTATTGATTTCTTCCTACCTCGATCTCAGTGACTGGTTTTAGATTTTGTAACACTAGAGTTACCAATTTTAGATCTGAATCTTCTTTTGTCGAACTCCATGAACATATGTCGATTGTCGCATTGCTTAAGTCGATAAATATCTAATTTCTTCTGATCTGGAATTGTAGCTTGATAAACCTGAGGTTGAAGATGATGATGACAATGATGAGGATGATTCCGAGGACGATGACGAGGCGGAGGGTAAGTTTTTTTTTGTTTTTGCCTCTTTCAATTCTCTTCAATTATATCTTGTCCGCATTCTATAAGTTCATTTGCCAAAATGCTACATGTTTCAAATTTTTGATGTGGTTGGTTCCATTCATTTTTACTACTCGGGCAGCTAAGTTGAATTTACTTTGCGTGTAGAAGAGTAACAGAGATGTCTATTTGTTGATAATCTGAAACTTTGTTGTAATGAGCCTATCTGTTTAATCCATTCTCTTGCTTTTATGTCACCCTGACTGGTGAAAGTTTGATACTTGGTTTGGTAAATATAGAATGAGGAATTCGGTATCATTTCTGATGAGCTACGTCATGACAGTGCTGTGATTTGTTTAACCAGGACATGATGGGGAGGCCGGTGGCCGGTCAAAGCAAAGCAGAAGTGAGAAAAAGAGTCGTAAAGCTATGTTGAAGCTTGGGATGAAACCAATCACTGGTGTTAGCCGTGTCACCGTCAAAAAGAGCAAGAATGTTTGTGCTCTTCAGAAAATTAAATCTCTCTTGTGTTAATTGTTTCCTATGTTTCCAAATTCATTGATAGAATGTGGATTGAAAATTGCAGATCTTGTTTGTGATATCAAAACCTGATGTGTTCAAGAGTCCAGCTTCAGATACATATGTGATCTTTGGTGAGGCCAAGATAGAGGATTTGAGCTCGCAGCTGCAGAGTCAAGCCGCAGAGCAGTTCAAGGCTCCCAACCTCAGCAACGTGATTTCACAGGGAGAAACATCGAGTGCTGCAACTGCAGCTGCTGTTCAAGATGATGATGATGAAGAGGTAGACGAGGAGGGAGTAGAGCCAAAGGACATCGAGCTTGTGATGACCCAAGCAGGAGTGTCTAAGCCAAGGGCAGTTAAGGCGCTCAAGCTCGCTAATGGAGATATAGTCTCTGCCATCATGGAGCTTACCACCTAAATCCGAAACTTTTCCTACTTTGATGTGCTTTTCGTGTTTTTGTTTTCCCATTTTCCTTTCAAGTGATTTTGCATGTTGTATCATTATATACTATACGTTTGGACTCATTTCATATTTTAGAAATTTGAGTGGATTTTCATGAGTTTATACTCTGTTTATTCACTTATCATCCTATTAAGAGAATTGCAAGTGCTTCATTTTCTTTTGTCAATAGTGAAGCCTCCAGAAATTGGAGCAAAGCTAAATAGTGGAGAAATACTTTTGAGTGGATTGTCATGAGTTTCACCACAACTCGAACTATTTTCTTATAGAGAGACCAAATGAGAAGTTATGAGAGATGGGAATTGCAGAAGGAAAAACAAAATTCCAAACAAAATGATTCTCATTAGATAAAAATACTGACAGAGAAGATGATGATAAACCCAAAACGTGATCAATTCAACTTTGTATATGCACTGGTGTATATAGTGTATATTCCTATACCCAATAAAAATCGAATAGAAATAGTAATCACCAAAAAATCTTTGCTTAAGTATCACGAATGCAACCTAGCTGCAATGGAAGCAACCTGAGCATCCATCTGTATCTCCCTAACTTTCTCAGCCGTGGCTCGGTGGAAGAACTGCTCCCTCGACAACAACCTCACATTCCTCAAATACTGATCAAACGGTAACGAACCATCTCTAAACGATTTATCCATGGAATAAACAACATCTTCAATAGCTAAATCCAATGCAGTACACTCTAACATCTGCTTAGACAATGAGTCAATGCATTCAAATGAATCATCAACATCCAAATCCACTAGCAAATCCTTGGCTTTCCCTTGATTCTCCCTAATCCAAGAGCCAAGAACATCAGTATTCATAGCAATAACCTGTAGTTGCTGCTCTAAGGTCTCTTTCTCAATCACCATCTCCTTAAAACCATTGTTGATCTCCTCTTCTCTTCTCTTAAGATCAGATTGTAAACTCAGTAATCCTTCCGTCTCCACTTCTCTAGCACTCCTCATCAATACAATATCACCATGAACCATCTCAACAATCCTGTTGATAGCGTTCTTCTTATATACCTCTGCCGCATCATCCGTCTGGCGAGGAGGAAGAGGTCTCGAGTATCCAGATCCGATCGAAGGAGACGGTTGCGGAGGAGGACGGCGCTGAGAGTAAAGCGGCGGATCACGAGAGAAGGCGGCGCTGAGATGAGAGGCGAGATCTACGAGATTGGAGCTAGGGTAAATCCAATTTTGGAGGTAAGGAAGAGAGACGAGTCCAGAAGGAGAGACATTAGAGTGAGGTCGTTTGATGATCATGTCGCGTGTAGGATTCACGTAAACGCAAGGAGGATACTGAGGGTAAGATTCGAGGAGCCAGATCACGACGGGGATGTTGTAGCTGACGCCTTGGAAAGGCATCGGGATTGTACCGTCGGCTTGGAGGAGAATCACGGATCGGCCATCGTTGTGTGTAAACGTTGCCGTTTTGGGGTCGAGGGAAGTGTAGGAAGAGATTAGGTTGAGGAGGTGTTGACGGATTAGCGACTTGGTGTTCTCGGCGTATGGAAGAGCGGAAGGGCCACGCTGGGTGAGTGCGGAGGAGAGGAATTGGTGGATCTCTTGCATCTTCGCCGGAGGAGGAGCCATTAGCAAGTCAAACTCCGATTACTTGAAGACGACGACAGATGACGAATAACGAATTCTTCTTAATTATGAATAGGCGAATTTGGTTTTATACCGGATCGAATAGTTTGGGAGAAATTAATCCAATTTAGTCTAAAGTTTTGAAAAAATAATGTAAATTTCTTCAAAGTAATAAAAAAAGTCTGAACTTCAAATTCCAATATTCTGCACCTAAACCAAAACTTTGACCCCAAAGATAAAAGTCTTAATAGTTGAAACTTCAAAATCATTCTGCAAAAAGAATCCTAAAATCAAAAAAGTAATCTAGTTTTCATTCATTCATTCTATTATTAGCTAAAGAACAATCTGAAACCAATTCTGACTTTGTTGTATCACTTTTATGTTTCAAGATGCATTGTTCAAACTCTCTATGTAAAACATTTTGATTAGTTATAATGCAATGCAGATGTTAAAAAAAGAAGTTAGATTCATGTTTTAGTATTTTCACACTTTTGTCTTAACTATTCCTTAAAACGTATCTATAATGAATTGATTTAATGAATAGTTTTAGTGTATATGATCTTGATCATGCTAAATTGACAATGGAGGTTGGAAGTTGGAACCAGTCAGGGAAACTTATGAATTCATATTCTCGGTTTCACTTTAAGTTACTTTTAGTTTGTAAACAATCCAAACTTTTCTAGATTAAATTGTAATAAGAAGAATAAACATTACAAAAGTAGGAAATATTGTCATACAGTGGGAAAACAATCTAGATAAAATCTGAAAAATCACTATATGTCGCGGTCTCTGCGGCACTCTGGAGGAGGTACGGGAAATCGGACGCGGTCAGTGCAATAGTTGTAGATGGTGTATCTCTTACGAACCCATTTGAGACGCTTGTACTGGTTAGCGTCCAAGTCCTGGAACTCTTTCTGATCCCACCAACGTTTTCCCTGCGTCTCGCAGAACTTAGCATTTACTGAAGCTTCACATCCATCGACGTGGAAGCCTCTGTAGGACGCGACAAAAGGAGCTTTTTCCCAGTTGGTCTTCTCCAACCCTCCCCTTGTGGCCCAGTCGTCTGCATTCCACAGACTCGAATATATCTTCATTGGTTGGTTGAATGGAAACTTCACCCCAACGTCTTTGCTATTCTTGAACACTCGTATCGGCACATCATCCACAAAGAACCTGTATTTGTGTTACATATACATTGATACACTTAGCTGTGAAATGTGGAGTAAAGGATAATACTTGAGGAATGCGAACTTACACAATCTGATACATGTTCCAGAGAACTGAATAGGAATGATAGTCCTTGGAAGGATCAAACCAGAGGTTGATTCGTTGCTCACGGTTTCCGGCGCCTCCTGTAAACACGTTAGTCTGCAAAATGTAAGGCTGGCCAGTTCTGTTCCCTAGAAACTCAAAGTCTATCTCATCATGTTCTGAGTTCTGGGACGACAACTGCACGAAAAAGCAAGATACAACTTTCAGTTAGCACTTAAGAAGATGTTCCGAATGATTGAGTAACGACTTTCGCTTACATAGAAGGCGGTCACAGTTCCAGCAGAGTCACCAGCAACCATCTTTATGTGCATACTGAAGTGGCCAAACAAGTAGGAACCTTTGGACTGAAAGCCAGTGCCTTTGCTCATTGAACAAGAACAGTCAGAAGAAGGGCTTAGATAATAAAACTGTGTCAGAGAAATATACAAGGCAGAGAAACTCACCAGTGTACTTGTCGAGGACAAGATGCACTTCAGAACCACCATTGAGATACTTAATGTGATCAAAAGCCCAAGTGGGGAAGTAGTTCCTCCCAAATGGAACATTAATGGACTTTTTAGGAGGTACACCAAATGCAACTGTGGCCAAAATCAGAAACGTGAGGCAGAGAGTTGATGAAAGACGACCCATTCTCACTCTGATCACACCAAACAAACACTATGCGGACATTTCTATTTATAGCCATCAATCAGCTTGCTCTTACGTCTTAACATAATATTTGATTATTAAAATCACTGCACTTTGTGTTTCTTTCAATGTTGGCAGCAGTAACTTAGGGAAGCAAGAGAATGTGATTGCATAAGAGGTGTTGCAGAGGCACATGGACCTCATCCCCATGTTATCGTTAATTAATGCATCTTTGGATGCTTTTACGTTTAAGATCTATGGGCAGAAGATAATAAAGAAACACTATTTGACACCAGATACCACCATATTTGCTTGGAAGCTTCCACACTCTCCATTGAGAGTCCAAACCGACCTGATAATTGGAATAATAACTCAGTAAAGATAGATTTGGCAAAAAACAAACCAAAAAGGTTCAAGTTTCAAGAGGATGGCTACAACAGAGACATCATCACATGACTTGAAGAAGCATGTGCGATTCACCATGGACAGAAACACAGAGAGCAATACTGTTCAAGCACATTATCGAGAACCAAAACCATTACAAGTTTATAAGCATACAAAAACATCAATAACAAAATTTAAAGATAAACCCTTGTCCCCTCAACTAAACAGATAACTCTAAATTAATCCGCAAAAATTTTAAACTGAATATAAAGATGTACATATAAAACTAGATTATTCAGAGAAACCAGCTAGAATTATCAACCAATCATCATCAAAAAGAAGAAAAAAATCCTTAGCAACTAGCAAGTCCATCCCAGCGAGAGAGAGAGTTCTACTAACCAGCTGATTCCGGCAGGCATGAGGACCGGAGAACGGGAGAAGGAGGGGAAAGACGAAACGATGTCGTTAAACGGAACAAAAGAACGGCCCCTGAATTAAATATCTATTTTCGACGGACCCTGAATTAATTATTATATCAGTAAATGGGCCTTAATAGGCTTTAATGAACTTGAAAACAGGCCTGCACAATTCGTAAAGATATGAGTCCGTGTATGCTGTTCCATGGAAACGAAGAATTAATGGTCGCCAAGTGCTCAATTAATCACACAAACAACAATAACATGAAGAAAAAAAACTGTATTTTATTTCGTCAAGGAGCTTGAAGGAAGAACGGACGTTGTTAGGTACAGATTGATAGAAGAAATTAATAAATATGTCCTGTTTTCATATTTTTCACTACGTAAAACAAAAATCTGTATGGATCATTGAGTCCTTCACCCCGAAACAAAAAACAAGGAGGAGCGTCAAATACATGTATATTAAGAATGAATTGGGGAGGGTGTATCTGGACTCTCGAGAGACAGTTGCTTCTGTAACCACATCTGTCTATGGAAGCGGGTAATAAAAAGATCAGCCACTTTGTCGATCTCGTCTTCCAACCGAAACTCTTCTCCATTGTCCTCCTTGGAGTGCTTCACCATCTCTATCACCGAACCTTCTGCCTCAAACAACGAGTGTCTCAAGTCTGGATACTTTTCTTCTTCCCCTTCTTCATCATCTTCCTCCTCTGTATATTGATATTGTACATGCGGAGAGACAGGAGTGCTAGACATGGCGTTAACGTTTTGGCTATACACAACCACCATGTTTTTATCATGATAATCTTGAACATCCTTGTTATCATGATCTATCTTTTTTGATGTTTGATTGCTCTTGAGCTTGTGAGACAAAGAACCCACCACCATGTGTCTGTTGTGGAGCAGCGAAAATATTACGAGACGTGTCTTGAAGGCTCTTGTCTTCCTCTTAAGCTCCTTCGTCTTGTCCTTTGCTAGACAAGTCAACATGTTTATTATCTGCTTCACGAAATCTGACGCCTTCTTCATTTTTATAATATGTTTGCTTGGCTTCTTCGCTTTTGGATAGGTTTTGTATATTGTAAAGGAGTCTATATGGAGAATGGAAAATGGGAGAGATGAAGGTAGGGTTACATATATACTACAATCACAATGATGGTGCTGGCTAAGGAAGTTCATAAAGCTAGAGAGAACACGTGACTACGTCTGGCTGGTTTAGATGACACATTTCACAATCTTCCGGGGACCACTCCTCTTTTTGCCTCAGTTCATATTTTTCTTTTAACACTATCATCCAATCCTTATTTCAGAAAAGGTTTTCTTTCACAATTTTATTTAAAATCATCTTTGAACGAAAATTTTGTAAACAATGATGATTACAACTATAGAAATTTTGAACAAGGTTGATTAAACGTTAAGGAAACAATGTGAAAGTGAAACTGTGACAAATATTCCTCCGTTGTATTTTGGTTTTCAATATGATAATGTTTAGTCAACCAAAGCAGCTCGCAAAGACGCAAACTCTCTCGTCTCAAAAGTAAAAGAAGAACCTCTAAAATTAAGATACGTTCCCGTTGATTGAGGCCAAATCACTTTACGTTTTTCTTTAATTTTCGCCTTTTTATGCCTTTTGCTATTATCATATTCGCGTGTCTCCTTTTTCTATTGTATAGTAATGCTTGAAGAAATATCTCAAAACCAGACTCGGTTCTTCAGACATGTCTCGATATCTTTTGGCCAAACACGAACTAACAATTTGCATAGACGTGATATACTAATCATCATATATCTCGGCGTTTCTAGACGTTAAATAAAAAGTAGATCATGTGACTTGCGGAAACAATATATTAAGACAAGTGTCGTAGCTTTCAGCAATAAAAGAGTGAAAGAAACACAAAAATATTCGCACCACCATAAGGTACTTTATGTTATGGCCGTTTCAAGCTGCATTTGATTGTTTTATCCTTTTATCATTTTCCTCATAACTTAACCACTAAGGTTTCACCATTCCCTCTCCCCACGCGCACTACTCCAAATTTCAAGCTATCAAAGCATACAAATAGTACAAGACATATCTGGGCCAGTGCTTGGGCCCATAATAAGAAGATCCAATCTTCAAGACAGCTTCATGTCGTTAGGCTTCCAAATGCAAATCTCACTGTTAGTTTAGTTTTGAGTTAATAATCAATCAACATCTACCTCAACAAACAAATCAAACCTATTGTTAGCATTATAACATGTATCTTTTCAAGTAATTAACAAGAGTACCAAAGTCTGTAACATCTTAAATTGCAACCAATGTTTGAATTCATTTCAACATATCTTTGTTTTTTCGTTAAAGCTAACTCAGACTGCGGTGAAAGACAAAGAAGATGATAAGGATAAAGTGGTTGCGACGAAATGAAAGAAGGATGTGATAACATGGCAAGCCTTTAGCTTAGGCAGTCCCATGTCAAAGAAGGTAGATGAGAAACATACCTTGGGTTCCTCTTCTTTTCCTTATTTGACATGAGATTGCCAAGCTATAAGGCTTGTGTTAATACTTTTTCATATTCTCTTGTGCAATCTGAAAGTTTTATCTTCATCCATATCATCATCTTTGTCTTTCACCACCACAGGGCAGGCTGAGTTTGTGATAACCAAGACAAACTTATAAATGTAACATGATGGAAACAACATTTCCAGAAACCAAATGGAACATAAACATCAGCTAAAGTGACAATTAACCATGCTATTCTCAATCAACAAGGACTATACCATCATTCTTCTATTAAGCAAGTCATCACCATCTTTCATCTATACGAGGATTGAACATTATATATTGAACAAACAAAATGGGATAAAGACTTGTCAAAGCAGCAACAAGTTCCAAAAGAGTGACTGAGAGCTTACAAAAAAGGCAAAGCGATAGGATTTGATAAGGTTTCAAGCCTGAGTGCCTGTCAACGACTTCATCTGAATGTGATTAGAATCAGCATTGTTAGTCGGCAAAGCTTCATAAGAACCAGTTCTTCTCACTCCGGCCGCCATCACCACCATCGTGTAAGTCACAAAGATGAGGATAACCACAAGCACGACGTGTACAGTGAACATTAGATCCAATATAGAAACAGCTCTTAGCTTAGAGTCCTGAATATCACATTGGGTTGATCCTTCAACACCGCTTTGAACATCAAGAAGACGATGACATCCCTCAGGAATAAACCCATCAACGTAGAGAGAGAGTCCAGTCTGAAGCTGCCAGAGACCTTGAAGACAAATGGCAGCAGCGAGAGCAGCGTCAGCAATAAAGAGTCTTGAACGGCAAGCGAGAAGCAAACAGAGGAGAGAGCATAACGCGGAGATACGAGCAGAGAGGGAATCACAATGAGCTTGAAGATCAGATGTTTGAATTGCAGCTGATGAAGACGCGGCGGAGTAATGGAGGAAGAAACCAACGGAGGCGAGTGCGAAGAGGAGATCGGAAGGGAGAGGGATTAACGAGGTTGAATCGGAGAGGAGATAGTAAATGGCGATGATGAGGAAGAGGAAGAACACGGCGGCGGAATTGAGAGATGAGAATCGGTGAACAGGAGTACTTCCTTTGACGAGAGGATCGGAGTAGAAGGAGATTAGGGTTTCGTGAAGGAAAGCGACGAATAGAGAGAGTATGAGGATGAACAGTGGTAGATTTTGGAGGCGGTTGTGATTGTGGTGGTTGTTTCCGGTGACGGAGGAGAGACGTGGAAAAGGGTAAAAGGGTTTCGCGGCGTAGGATTGGGGAGATTTAAGGAGATGGAAGAAAGTGCAGATGAGATGATACAATCCTAGGGTTAGTAGTGACGCTGAAGCGAAGAGCTTGTACATCATCTCTCCCATTTTCGAAGCTTGATTTTAGGGTTTTGTTGTTGTTGGTCGGGATTTGTATGACTGATAAACTTTCTCCGATCTGCTTAAGAGAGGTAATAGAGAGGACGATCTGGTCAACTGCTCCTTTAAGTTGACCGGTTAGTATTGTTAAACCAGCTGACTTTTTCGGTTATTTGACAATTAATTGCACTATTTAAACCGGTTTTATAATGGATTTTCCCGGTAGTTGGTAATTCAATATTGTATTTGTCAGGAAGAGATTGATTGGTGCTTGATTTGTTGCAACATGACTACATGAGCATGATGTTTCACATTCTTAACTAATAGAAATGGATTTAGACTATTTATGGGGACGAAGTGGTACATACAATGTGTTGGTGACGACCAATAATCATAATTAACTAATAGAGCATTAAAAAAACAAAGAATCAACCGTCTTAATTAAGCAAAGCAAAGCAAAGCTGCTATAGACAATGAGAGATTCAGCTAATTATGTGATGGCAATATGACAAAACAGTGGCTGCAATAGCTAATGTTGTCATCCAATAGGACTGAGAAAAGGTGTTGCCAATGGAGGAACTTCGGTCTGAGTTTGTAGATCCTCCTCTAGAACCTGCAAGAACACAAAATATTCATGAAACATCTTTTGATTGAAAAAAAAAGAAAGAACTAAGGTTTGAGTGTGTACGAGTCAAGCAAGCAATGGGATTGACATGTTCTCCACATCGAGCAGGCAACATTTGAGCATCATTGACATCGATGCCAGCTCGCTCGGCTTGAGAACTCCAACGGTTACTAATCATACGGCACAAGCACTCTGGATTGTTCCTTATCACTGATTTGAGAGGATTACAACAAACTTGAGGTACTTCCTTGGTCCCATTCAGGTAATTTAGGCATGGAGCAAGTTGGTTTAGACACGAAACGCTCTGCCCATTTATCCGCATCCCCGAGCTAGCTGCAACTAGAAGAAGTACAACGTAAAAAGAGAAAAACTTCATCCCCATCATCATATCACCTTAGTTTACTATTTTGAGTGTTACTAAAACACTTTTGTACTTGTTTAATTTTTATGTTTGGTGACCAGCTTTTAAGATAGGTAGACATGGTTCACCAGTCAAACCTACTACCACCGTTTGACCATCCTCAACAGGTAAGTTACCAGAAGAACCCATCAAATATGAAATAATTTTACATTACGTAAGCAAATACCAAAACCACAGAAGTAGAATAACAAATTGTTATTCCATCCTAGAATATAGTTCTCGTTCAACCATAAGAAAAACACACAGAGGTTTGGGCTATACAAAGTATGTCATGCCAACTAATAACCCATCGAATAATGGGCTTTTGATGTCCAAGGCCCATATATATTAAATATGTATTTGAAAGTAACACAAGAGCAGTTTCTTGTTTTCATTAATCAAGATACAAATGATAACTTGTTATTGAAAAACTAATGACAAACAGTCACTTTGATCACATAGGCAGAGATCAAGGACGGCGAAACATAGATAAACCCAAAAAAGAAGAAGAAGGAAAAGGTACAAATGAGGAAGGTATTAAATATGGACGATGAGAAAGAATTAGGAGCCAAAGTAGTTGAAACCTTGAGGGAAAGAGTCAGAAACCGGAGGCATTCTGCTGAACATTGGACTATGTACGTACTCAGACGAGTAGTCGTCACCGGTCCAGGTCCACTGTGGTTGGCTATAACACGAATTCGACAAGTCGCTCGGGAGAGGAGGCAGCTCATTACTACTGTCATTAGAATAGCAATAAGAATTCGAAGATTGAGAGCCACCAAACATGTAACTGTCCACTTGATCACAATGAGGCTGAAGCATTGGCGAGTCAGTGGATGAGTATTGGTTAAACATCATCATGTAATCGACAGGATCATTGCTAGGAGGAGCAGGAGGAGGTGGAGGAGGAGGAGGATCGTCAGGAGAAACAATGGAGGTGACGGATGAGGAAGGAGGCATGTCTGAGTAAACAAAGTTGGTTCTGGCACGTGTGCCACGCATGGACCGAGCAGCTCTATCGTAGGCCAAGGCAGCTTCTTCCGCCGTATCGAAAGTGCCAAGCCAGTGACGCTCCTTCGTAGTTGGGTCTCTAATCTCAGCTGCGTATCTTCCCCAAGGCCTTCTTCTCACCCCAAGAAACCTTGTACCAACCTGATCGTCTTGCTTCTTCTTGCTCTTTGATGATGTTGTGTTCATCTTTCTAATAATGATACTATACCTTTATGCATACACAGATCAATAAATGTCCGATATATCTATCTTTTTTCTAGTTGAAGGAAGAGAGGGAATGTGTGTTGGTCTTGGAAAAGTATCCCTTACCACAACCCTTTTATATAAGAGCTATACCTTTCCTTTTTCTCTCTCTTTTTTCATTGTGTATAATTCTTTTATATATCTTTTTATTCCAATTGAAACAACATTTAAAAATGGCTCTGTGTTGAGTTAATTGTGGCCCATGATATATCAATTATCAGTCAATCAAAAGTATATAATTATGATTAAGTTACCACTTGATAGCATGTTTCATGCATTTCTCAAGGTTGTTCTACACTAGTGATTTCATTTTTATACATGGTTAATTCTGCTAAAATATAATGCTGAGTTCCGACTGCCTTTAATCATACAAGTGCTAATATATCAACTCAATCAATTACAATAGTAATACATAAGAGCTTCTTTTTGTTAGGTGATGTATATATTAGAGAAGAGAGTGAAAGAATAACAAAGAAATTAGGATCATTATCAAAAATAACTTAAACAAATACAATCCGTTAGCATATTATATATAAATATCGATAGATACACATAATCATCATTCATCAACAATAATAAGCTGAAACAAAGGGATTAGGAATGATAAGAGCCATGATTAGCATGTTACCTTAGATACCAGTGTCCCGAGTCTAATAATAATAACATGTCCGAATTGATTAACAAATTAACGAGAGATAACGTAATAGATAAACTATTCAATTCAGAGAATATATTTGGTATAACGCGTCCAAATACTACTGCATGTGATGGTCCATATTGAATGATGGAATGTGCATGAACTGCGAATTTAACATGAAAAAGAGAAGCAAACCCTGATTATTGCATATATGAAAACGCAAACACTTTCCGTCTTATCAATCATACAACACATAAAAAAACAATGAGTTTGGTGTTTTGGTTAAAGTTAATAATTGGTAAAGAAGGGTGCAATGATGGCCGCATGATGGAAGGTAGTCGACTAAATTATGAGGAGGAAAGTCATTACTTAAGCAGCTATTATATCATTATATGTGTATTAATCTTGTATTACTAATACGTCAGAGTAGGGTTTTGACTTTTGACCAACACAAAATTAAAAGAGTTGAAGTCTCATGCATTAGAGAGAGATTATGATATTTGATATGAGTATCTAAGGAAGCAAGTGGTAGCCTTTCTAAGACGATCTTATTTTGTGTCAGAGGAAGACCAAAGACCATTTATGTTTATGTTTGGCTACACGACCAACGTTATGGACGGTGATAGTGGATCGTATCATTTCTTAATCTTTTATAATATATACGTCCCATTTGTCTACATGTACAATAATCACAATGTGTGTTAGCGTTAATTAATTAGAGATTAGTCAAAAACAATATAGGGGTAGTGCATGTGCTCCCAATTTTATAGGCTGCAACTTCAATGAATATTGCCACACCCTTTTTCTTTCATCTCCCACTTTCTAATCCCAAGGCATCTATCTATTTCCTTATAATTTAATCATTTATGTGTTTGTCCTCTTGGCTATGAATATGATATCGTCTCTTCCTAAATTCAGTTTCTCAAATTATATATATTCTGACCAAAATACTCCATTCATATTCATTTGCTATATACTATTTTAAAACAAACATGCATTATTGAGAACAAAGGAATTTGGGTTGCATGTGAGCAATCTTTTATGCTTTTGAAATTTTATCTTTAATCTTAATTTCATTGGAGTAAACAAGCCCTATAATTTATGTTCCCTCACTTTTGACCAACTCTCATTTTTCTCGTTTAATTTTATATTCTAAAGTCCAATCTTGATGCATTGAATCTTGTTTACATTTACGTTCCGCTTCTATTCTCTATCGCCTCTTATTATTCTCCGATATCCACAGACCACAGGTTTCTTTACTTAATTAGTACTACGTTCTCATGGTCTACGGTGGAATATTAGTACATGTAAGAACTATATAAAATGTATCAATGGACAAAATATTTATACGAATCCTACTTAATTAGGATTTAGGTCAAGAGCCCTAATTAAGCCCTCCCAGTCAGATCACCGCCTTTTTCACTACCATCACTACTCTTAAGTGACTTCGGCATTTGCAATACCATTCTCGAACGTTGTATGTAACGTCCTCGAACAACTGGAGATATACACAAGCTGACAAGTGAACACATGCATATCCCAATTCTTAACTATATCAGTTTTATGGAAATTGGAAGGATGTTTTGTTCTATGGTCCGAGTCTCAAATTGACGAAACTAGCAATTCTCTATAACTCATCTCGAACTATTCTTGATGCAAATAATTTGATGATCAATTATCTGAGGGTTTGGGCCTCTAATTGTGTTAGTTTAGTAGAAACTAGAAAGAAAAAAAAAGGGAAGAAAGAAGAGAAGGCATGTGCGCCCAACGTGGAAAGGCATTTTCTTGGACGCTTAACATAATTAATCCTTTTTCTAATTATTGCCTAACACAAACATCTTTTGTCTTACTTAAATCTAATTACTCTTTTAATCAAACGACCATGTGATGAGCGCACTAAGTAGATTCATAATTCTCAACCACATTCAAAAGTTAAAAACAAAGTATGTCTGCTTTTGGCTCATCTAAACCTGAAGGTGACATGGGAGAAAATTTAGGGGCACGAGCTTTGCAGTCACCTATCAATTAATCCATTAATCTAACTAGTCTATACACGTTATCCGATGAAGAAGTGTAAAATGTTGGAATTGCCGAGTTAAAATAAAAGATAATTACCTTCCAACACTTGCAAGGGCACTAATATGCAAATGCTCAGGTTCTTCTTCTCTTTAGACCAACAAACTCATTTTGCTTAAACACTTCTACTTCTTTTCCTAGTTTATCTGCAGTTTCCTGCATCCTCTTCTGAGACTCAGCCATTTCTCCAGCCACTTCCCTGCAACTTGCTCCAAATTTTAATGTCTCAGCTTCACAACAAACCATCTCCTTCTCTGTTTCAAGTAAAGTTTTCCTGAGATGACTAGTTTTCTCATGAAGTAACCTTAGTCGCCTGTACGAAGCCATAAATTCACTCAACATTTGTACATGTTTCCCTGAAATACTCTCCAATTGAAGCTTCTCTGAGTTGTACTGATCAATTAGGTTCTGCAAGCAAGGGAATGACCACTCAGCTCCATCAATTTCAGGTTGCTCATGGTTTGTCCTTCCATGTATCACAACAGAACCACTAGAGACCGTATCTCTGATCAAATCACTCATCGCTTCATCCACACTCAACTTAGAAAGAGCACTATTTGTTGGCTGATCACCATTCTGAGTCTTTTTCCATGGCTCTTCAGGTTCGCTCGTAACCGGATCAAACAGAGAGATACCTAGTAAATAGCATAAGAGTTCAAAGAACAAAAAAGTGTATTCCAAGCATAATACTTTAATAGAATCAAAATTGTCCATAAGTGAAGTACCTTGGTTCAGAGCAGTAGAGTGTACATCAGAAACAGACATTGAAATGGAATCCAAATTTTCTAATGTAGAATCATCCTCTGCACTAACAGAATCTTGACATTCTACTACACAATCATCCTCTATACCACTAACAGAAGCTTGACATTCTTTCTCTGATGCCATTTGGTTTGCAATTTCCGGTATAACACCACCACGAGCCTGTAAGCTACTCTCAACATCACTCAAAATTTGATCAGCTTCAACCCAAAAATCAATCTCATCCATAACATCACAACTAGGAATCATCTCAACATCTTCCCACTTGAAGAATCCACAAGCTCCAAATCCCTAACACAATTTCTTAAAACAATGTTAACCAGAATTATCAACTATGAGCTTTAAACTTGCGAACGAGTCAAAACCTTTTTGATGCAGCATATCAGGTAAGCTCTACCGGAAACGTCTTTAACTCTCCGGCAAGGTCCAGCACCGCAGGAACAAATCGGGATGGTGAAGGCAGGACGGAATTTGATATCTTCGTCGGTTACTTTGTCACACCATTTGAAGAAACAGCAATTCTGAGCCTGCGAATTTCAAATGTCGTCAGTAACAAATTCAAATTTCCTCGCGAATTTTGCAGGAGATGAAGAATCAGTAAAGAAAGCGAGTACGAACCGTTGGACACTTGTAGAACTTCCTTCCGGGATTTTCTCGAGTATTCGCGACCTTGATTTCACAGAAACCTCCGCCGCATGGGCATTGGATCGCCGGTGGAGGATCATCGGTGTAGGATTTGAGAGGACAATCGTTGATCCAGTGGCCAGCCTGACGGCATCGGAAGCAATCTCCGGTCTGCATTGTGCCGTTAAGCATTCGTCGAACATTCTCCTTCTCGGGATGTTAATATGGGCCAGGTCATCTTTTTTAAGCCCACATAATTTATTTTTAGCTATGACTGAACAAAACATGCTGAATATGGGACGGGCTTAATGGGCCTGAAGACTTTAAGCAGATTAACGAAACAAGTGTGTTGTGTATAATATGAGAACCATGTCGTTCTGATCGGTTAAAAACTACAGCTGACCAAATAACATCTATAGGCTTCTGCGGATATGACTCTACGGCGTCTACGCCTCGCATGCCTATCATATTTAACCGTCAATAATGGATTTGGCGGTTTTGGTAGGCCGGGTCAACCGGATTAAAAGAAAACGGTTTGGAGTCCTTCCTTGCAATTGAATTTTCACACATTCGGGTTTTGTGATTTCTCTGTCATAATGGGCCCGGCACATATGGTTCATAACCCATGTGGGCCTATGGTATAATTTTTCCAATTAAAACTATTGTTAGGTCGATAAAACAAAAAACAATAAAAACGAGTGGAATACACATACCAAAAAGAATGTGATGAACATTAGTAATTTTATTTTGATGGTTAATGAAAAACAAAATAAATGCATCTTGGCATCTTCCGTTGGAAAGCGCAAATAGGGCAGATTTTCAGACAGATATCACTATGATGGGGGGTGAGAGAAAGAAAACGAGGCGTACCTAATGTAACACTACTTAATTAGTCGTTAGTTATAGGACTTTTTTTTTGTTTGGGCCTAGTTATAGGATCATAAGGTAAAAATGAAGAATGAATATTAGATTAGTAGGAGCTAATGATGGAGTTAAGTATGCACGTGTAAGAACTGGGAAGTGAAACCTCCTGTATGGTGAAGAAACTATACAACAAAGCCCTTTGTTGGTGTATACGTATTAATTTTTATTCTTTTATCACAAGCGATACGTATCTTAAGACATAATAAATATATATCTTACTCATAATAAATATCTTAAGATATATATACAGTATACACCTGTATATATATAATAAATAGGCATATAGTAGAAATTAATATGAGTTGTTGTTGTTGCAAATATATAAATCAATCAAAAGATTTAAAACCCACCATTCAATCTTGGTAAGTAACGAAAAAAAAGGGAAGCAAGAAGAACCACAGAAAAGGGGGCTAACAACTAGACACGTAGATCTTCATCTGCCCGTCCATCTAACCTACCACACTCTCATCTTCTTTTTCCCGTGTCAGTTTGTTATATAAGCTCTCACTCTCCGGTATATTTCCAAATACACCTAACTTGTTTAGTACACAACAGCAACATCAAACTCTAATAAACCCAAGTTGGTGTATACTATAATGGTGATGGCTGGTGCTTCTTCTTTGGATGAGATCAGACAGGCTCAGAGAGCTGATGGACCTGCAGGCATCTTGGCTATTGGCACTGCTAACCCTGAGAACCATGTGCTTCAGGCGGAGTATCCTGACTACTACTTCCGCATCACCAACAGTGAACACATGACCGACCTCAAGGAGAAGTTCAAGCGCATGTGTACGTCTTATTAACTTCTACTTTCATTTCCTTTGGCATATATCTTCATTCACATAGTTTAGCTAACAAGTATTTACTATTCACAGGCGACAAGTCGACAATTCGGAAACGTCACATGCATCTGACGGAGGAATTCCTCAAGGAAAACCCACACATGTGTGCTTACATGGCTCCTTCTCTGGACACCAGACAGGACATCGTGGTGGTCGAAGTCCCTAAGCTAGGCAAAGAAGCGGCAGTGAAGGCCATCAAGGAGTGGGGCCAGCCCAAGTCAAAGATCACTCATGTCGTCTTCTGCACTACCTCCGGCGTCGACATGCCTGGTGCTGACTACCAGCTCACCAAGCTTCTTGGTCTCCGTCCTTCCGTCAAGCGTCTCATGATGTACCAGCAAGGTTGCTTCGCCGGCGGTACTGTCCTCCGTATCGCTAAGGATCTCGCCGAGAACAATCGTGGAGCACGTGTCCTCGTTGTCTGCTCTGAGATCACAGCCGTTACCTTCCGTGGTCCCTCTGACACCCACCTTGACTCCCTCGTCGGTCAGGCTCTTTTCAGTGATGGCGCCGCCGCACTCATTGTGGGGTCGGACCCTGACACATCTGTCGGAGAGAAACCCATCTTTGAGATGGTGTCTGCCGCTCAGACCATCCTTCCAGACTCTGATGGTGCCATAGACGGACATTTGAGGGAAGTTGGTCTCACCTTCCATCTCCTCAAGGATGTTCCCGGCCTCATCTCCAAGAACATTGTGAAGAGTCTAGACGAAGCGTTTAAACCTTTGGGGATAAGTGACTGGAACTCCCTCTTCTGGATAGCCCACCCTGGAGGTCCAGCGATCCTAGACCAGGTGGAGATAAAGCTAGGACTAAAGGAAGAGAAGATGAGGGCGACACGTCACGTGTTGAGCGAGTATGGAAACATGTCGAGCGCGTGCGTTCTCTTCATACTAGACGAGATGAGGAGGAAGTCAGCTAAGGATGGTGTGGCCACGACAGGAGAAGGGTTGGAGTGGGGTGTCTTGTTTGGTTTCGGACCAGGTCTCACTGTTGAGACAGTCGTCTTGCACAGCGTTCCTCTCTAAACAGAACGCTTGCCTTCTATCTGCCTACCTACCTACGCAAAACTTTAATCCTGTCTTATGTTTTATATAATATAATCATTATATGTTTACGCAATAATTAAGGAAGAATTCATTTGATGTGATATGTGATATGTGCTGGACAGGTCTATTCGACTGTTTTTGTACTCTCTTTTTTGTGTCTTTTTACAATATTAAATCTATGGGTCTTGAATGACATCAAATCTTTGTTACATCCACAAGGTCTCAAACTCATCATACCGAGATTGAAAACGTTCCTCCTTTGCTGTAAGTTTATCTTGAGGATTCATTTGAGGCTCTGTCGCTGTTGTATCCTCGTCTTCATATTCTCCACCTTGTCTTGCCTTGAGTACCATCTCTTCCGTAGTTGTCCCCATTATCTCGTTTGCTTCCTTCATTTCCACGCATCTATACTTGTCTTCTGAATCCTGACCAGCCCTCACAATATTTACTTAACTGAACATATTCAGAGGAACATTCTGATTAGAAGAGAGGTATAGCAAGGGACTCACACGAGATACAAGTCCAAGCTTCTCAAGCTTTGTGATAGCATCATCCACGTCGAAATTGCAGCTTTCGTTAAATTCTTCTTTGATGAATGCTTCACTTTTCATGTCAAGCTCCTCCTTTCATTGCATCTTTTGAGTCAGCCTCTACATGTATGCGGCTTTCGTATATTCATATAAGAAATTTGCAGAGTACACATACCTTGCTTGTGGGACACCCTTTCTTGATCAGCATGAAAAACGAAATGATGACCTCTTTAACCTACATTTTATCAGTTTGTAAGCAAAAAAAGAAAGAGAATACGACATAAAAAATAACAGGGGATAATTAGCACCTCTTGTTGGATGACTTCATCACACAAGTGAAGCAGAGTACCTCTTCCACTGTCTAGCTGCTTATCATACACAGATCTTGTTATAAGACTTTGATAATCTACCAAGTTTCTTTGAAACCTGTATTTACATATACTTTAGAGATATTCAGGATATAGTGACAAAAGTGGATAAAGGTATCGTTAATATGAGTGTAGATTACGTGAAATATGTTTTAACGCAGTAGGCAACGACTGTGCTAAGTATGGCTGCAATGACTCTGATATCAGCTTTTTTGAGGCTCACTGAACTTACCACTGTGACCTGTAAAAGCAGAGTTGATAAACCACATTTCTCACTGTCTTTTGAATAATGTAACAGAACTGACCAGTCCAATGGCAGCAGAGACAAGAAACTTGACCCAGTCCAGTGGCGTAAGACCTGGATTCTTCTTCTCTGGCTGTGTAGTTATGAGAAATCAGTTAATCTCTAATCACTAAGATACATTTTATCTCAAAGTGTTGGTTTAATGGATGCTCACAAGCACAATTTCCATATCAGCCATTGGAATGGTCTTAAAGTGTTTCACATATATGTTCCTTTCTGATTCCTTCTTCCCTGAGACTCTCCTGTGTGTGTGAGAGAGAATCCAAACCCAAGATGAGAGATCAAAAACTCACAACCCTCTAAATATCACACTACTGCTCTGCTTTCGTACCTGTATACTACAATGATTCTCTCAAAGGTTGGCTCTTGGATGGTTATCTTTTTCATCAAGTTGGAGAGACTGAATCAGTGATCAGAAACAAAGAGACAAGTCAATGATATAATTGTAACAGCTAAGCCTAGATAAAGATTAGTTGAGAACCTGAGCTTGAGCTTCTCTATGCGGATTCTTTCGATGTATAAACTATCCTTCTCTGTTTCAATACTAATATCAATCTGCTCTGACAACCCTACATCATTCTTCTTCCCATAAACAAGTCTTTTTAAACTGAAACAGAGAATTTCTTAGTCTAAAGTTTTGCATTTTGATTGCATTCAAGAGGTATATATATATATACACACACAGCAATAGAAGAGTGCGAGGTGGCTGACCATGTGATGGTGAGTAGAAAGTGCCAAATACGGACAAGGATTGTATCTATTTTGGCTAGGAAGAAGTAAGCTTTCATATGATCTATCCCAAACCCACGTCTGAATATTATATACTTCAAGGGACAAGACAGACATATATCAGATTATTATATATTTGTTAGAGGAAAGCAATTTAATGGATTCATAGTGGACGAACAGAGCAGTTACCTTATCAGCGAAATGAGGAAGATCATCACGCGGAAACTTGGAGAAGTATCTTGTTAACAACTTTGTATCAAGCTACATCAAATATCAATATAGAACTTATGAAGATTTCATTTCCAAAAATCTTGTTGAAGATTGTTATATTGTTGTAGGTAGTACCTTAGCTTCATTAACAACAATAGGAAGATTGAGACGATATTGAGCAGAGAGGGCTACTTGTATTTCTTCATTAGTTATCACTTTGAAGTTGCTCTTCTCCATGACCTAGAAGATGTAAATCGTTTCCATTTCATCGGTACATTTAGAGAAAAGAATGGAGTGGAAACAAAGATAGAACCTGGAATAAATGAAGAAGAAACTGATCTTCAAGAGCATCGATTTCACGAGTAGATAAATTCTGTTGGTTAAGCCTGTGTGCACCACGGACGGGCTCGAAGAGTGAATACAGTTGCTACAAACACAAGCTCTTTTACTAATATGATCTCAAGAAAGAATTGAAGAAGATAGATTGGTGAGATGAATATACCATAAGATCCTCAAAGTGAAGGTGGTACCAAGCTCTAATGGTGCATTCCACTCTTTGGCAAAATCTCAGGAACTCTTCTCTCTCCCATTTGTCCTCTGGTGAACGATCAGAATGTAGAATTGTTTTAAAGAGGAGAAACAGAGGAATGTAGAAACAGAGAAACAATGAAAAGTAGAAAAATGAGACCAAAGTGAAGGGACAAGGCAGTGATGAGTTTGTGCTTTAGAATTGGGATCACAGCTTCTCTCTCTAATCTGATCACCTCTTTTTTCTTCTCCCCCATCTTAATCTTGTGTTTATTTCTGACCAAGAAAAGAACTTGTAGATGCCTTTGAAATGGTAATTTTAAGGAACCAGAAAATGAAAAAACAAAACAAGAAAGCTTCATGGTTTTTTGTTTTGTAAAAATGACCTAGGTGTTCATTTGTAGGTTCACCATTCTTCTCGGAGGGGAAGTTCTTTTGTTGCGTCTCCTCCTCTCACATCTCTTACTTAATTTTTCCTCTTTATTTCCTTGTTGGTTAGTTATTTCCATTTTGTAACAAAAACGAATTTACTATTTCTTTACCTTTAATTGTTTATCAGTAGAGTAGTGAATACGTAATCTAATTTTTCTTAGGTTAAAGTCTAAAATAAAATAAAAGTCTCATTCAAACAAAAACTAAAAGTGGAAATAGGTAAGCAATAAAAACATATGTAGAGAAATAGGATTTTGATATTTGATCATTCATTCATATACAAGCCCCCTCAAAAGCATCGTTGGCGTTCAATCTGAATGGTGACGTGACTGATGTTGTATTCCCTCTTGATGTAGTCAATAACCTTGTCAGATTTCACCTTTGAGACGTGGTTAGAAATGGCTTGAACCTGAGAGCTACTTAGACCAGGACTATCACATTCAGGACGAGGAACACCATATGAGATTCTGCATACGTTTTCAGTTTTGTGTTTAAGCATAAGTAATGGACCATTGTTTACAAAAGGAAGATTAACGAATGTTTGTTTACCACAGCTATATTTTGTTGAGTCAACAAGCCGGTTATTGCAGACACCTATAGACACAAAGACTGCTAGGATCTGTTCTGTACTGCTCACAACTTACCATTACAAATGAGTTATCTAAGTTTAAGCTTAATGTTGAAATTGGGCATTAATCCTCCTAAATGTGCCGAGTGAACTTACACTTAGCACATTTAGGAGGATTGATGGACAACTTAACATCAAGCTTAGACTGAGATTTGATAAATTTGCTATAATGGATAAGCCGCTTGTATTGGTATCATCACTCATCAGTGCCTGAAATGAAAGAAAATGTCAGAAGAGTGATCTCTATCATTAAATATGCAGAGAAGTATCAAAACAACTATCAACTGACCTCAGCAAAATGAGTTACCAGCACAGGTCCTAGCAGTCTCTTGGCTAAAGGATAAACAAAAACTTGAAAGAAGAATATGCCGAGACCTAAAAAAGAAGTGTTAACAGTCTCGAATTCATAGGTAAGAATTCTGCTTACTCATGATTACTTAATTCTCAAACAGATTCAAATCAAAGCAGAGTCTAGTCATCATTTTCAAAAGTTCTTATTACTAAAACATAAGACATCAAGAGCGAGGATGTTCTGCATACCTGAGATAGTAAGAACTGTAGCCACATCATTGGTCTAGTAGCTCAGACCTCCATATCTTCTTGGACTGTTGGCCCATAGTGCAAATATCTGCATAGCCAGATTCCAAGTGATGAAGATTTATTTGTTCGGGCAAGACAAAGCAGTTGCAAAGACTTTAACAGGTACAATTTTCTGTGCAAAGACTAGGTTACCTCGGAGTATGCTGTCTCATGTAGACACAGAATACAATACACAATGATAGATGACATGAGAGGCCAATTCCCAAGGAGAAACCTCATGCTAATTTTCATCCAAAAGTTAACGCTCAAGCCAAAAAGAGCGTTAAAAATGGCACTGCAATAACCACCTAATCAGTCATATTACAGATTAACATGGATACAATAACCAAATTATGTTTAATGATACTAACATGGAGATTATTCCCACGAGTATGATCGGTTTTCTTCCATACCGATCAGAGATAGTCTTGATAAATTTGTTATAAATGGATAAGTCATTTGTATTGGTGACAACAGTGCCTGAAATGAAAGAAATTGCTAGAAGAATTATCTCTATCTTGTTGCATTCAAGTGCAGTACACAAAATCTACAGAGAAGCATCAAAGAAAATATCAAGTAACCCCAACAAAACATCTTGGTAACCAGTACAAGTCCTAGCAGAGCCACTGGCAGGTTTATAGACAAGGTGGATGAAATGATGGGGATTCGCCGAGGCAGCAGCAACAGATAGGTAAGTACCCATCTTCAACTCTTTGCATCTCTCTTCGTTCAAGGTGTTTGCAGTGAAGACATCACTGTACGTAGATATTGGTAGCCGTTGAAATGAAATGCAGACAGGAAGATAGGGACAGTTGAATATGGAGACATAACAATATTGATCTATCTTTATGATTTGGAATGGTTCTTTCTGTTGGAGTTATGATCCAATTCCTAAGTTGCTAAAGTCTAATGTCGACTATTGACTTGAGCTGAGTTTGAATTTGGATTGGAGGAGCTAAACCGGTTTGGTTATTGAAAGAAGGAAGGATTGAGTTCGGTTTAATCATTGAAGCTGAAGACTCGACTTGGTTTAGAGGGTTTGACGTTGACTATAAAAAGGACTCGTCTTCTTCTTTTCTGTTCAATCCTCTGTAACAAACATTGTATCTTCTTCTTCTTCCTCTGATCTTGAGCTTGTAACGGTGTGTGTAAAAGCTTGAGAAACTCCATTGATATAGTGAATTGCTGGTCAGAATCCAGCCGAGACGTAGGCTTACTCATCCCGAGTAGCTGAACTCGTAAATCCTCTGTGTCACTTTCTTCTTTGAGTGTTTCTTGTTTTGAGAGTGAGAGAGGTTCGTGTGCGTGAGATCACAAATCGATCAAGGTTTAAGGTTCGTTTGGTAACACTTTCATTTACCAAATGCAATTCTCTCTTCTTTTTGTCAGTCACGTGAATCTTTCTTTCAATAATTTTCCGTGTCTTTTATTAGGTGAAGGCATCACCACAATTTATAGAGCCGAGAGTAATGGCGTGGAAAGGTCCACAACATCTGTGAGACAGTACCTTTTGTCGCACGTTTGATTGGTTTTGTAACTTTGCTAAAATCAAGACGTTGATTGGTATTGTCCAACAATTTTTATGCGAAATGGAATTCACTAATTTGAGAGAGAAGGTGAAATGACAAAATGTAAAAAACAAAAAAGGTAGCTGGAGTATCCTCACTTTCTTCCTAATCCATATCTCAAAACCTAAATATGTACAAAACCAAAGTTCCTCTGTAACTTTCTATGTACAGGCACAGAAATGAAAACTAAGAAACCCATGTTGGGTTTTGTATATCTTAAAGATGACCAGATGCTTCTGCAACACAAAACTTTAGAAACATGGTTACGGATTCCATGACCTTGGATACAACTTGCCTAGTGGGTCATGGAGACCAGAGTTCTGGCGGCTCTGGTTCATCCACACTACATCATCTGGCATCAAAGATGTTGTAGGGTTGCTACCGCTCAAGTAATCAAGCGGGTTCGCAGGCTGAACCAAATTGCTGCTTACTTGAGTTGAACCTCCCCCCATCAGCATTCCGTAGTTACCAGACGCAACCATTTGATGACTTGAACTTTCTGGCTCGAAAGCAGATCTGGATGGGCGCAGTTGACTGCATTGAGAGAGAACAGAGAATAAGCTTTGATCTGAACTACTTCCCCTATGAATTATTTGCTCTGCGTTATTAGCAACTCTGAGAAGGCTCGGATCTCTCTCGGTCCCGGTTTGACTGCCTTGGCTTGTACATCCGACACCGTTTGTGTTTGCCCACATGCTCCTAAATTGCCAATTCTGATTTAACAAAGGCCCGGTGCTCAACAGGGGCTGTGCGGTAACTCCTATCTGAGTACAATTGGGGTTCCAGTCTGGCCGCTGCATCAAGAATCCACGGTAAATGTTGTCTGACATGCTTCCTTGGCCAAAGGCGTCAACCTGTCTCTGCTGGTCCTGGGGAAATGCATGAGATGCAGGAATCTGATCCTGGAACTGACCAGAAAATTGATTGCCCACCATCATATTGTTGTTTCCTTCCTGCTGAAAACCAATGCCCATAATTTGTTTATGCTCCTCGTTAAGTGGGACTTTGAGAAGAGGATGAAGCTGCTCAGTGGTGCGAGATACCATACCCTGGCCATTAAACAAAGACTGTAGTATTTCATTTTGGTTGTTGTTAGGGAAAGAACCAAAACTGTTGTTTGCATTTCGCTGCAACATCTTCCTCCTATCAACTTCTTCAGGCATGTTCGATTCCAGGTCTATGAAACAGTTTTTAGCTACTTCATCACCTTCAGGATGGTGTATGATTGACAATCCACCACTGGGGGTGTAAGCTTGACGGCTAATGTAGGACTGCCTAATCCCTCCCACTGGCTGCCACACATCTCCACCAGAACAAAACTGCGACCCTTCTCCAAGGCTTGTAGCAATACACGGAATCCTCTCGTCTAACGAAGCATTCTCTAGTTCTGGTGCACAGTGCTTGCCTACATGATCTGCATCTTCGAGATCTGAAGCATGGGGCTCATTAGGAAATGAAGCCTGTGGGAGAGACTGACCTTGTATAGAGCTGGAATAATTATTTACTTCAACATCTGTTCGGTTAAAGCTGTGACACCTGCTGGGAGAACAAGGAGAAGAATATTGTTTCTCTTCTCTATCCTCGTGATTGATGTTATTTCCACAATCTGGTGATGAAACCTGTGAGGAGTGTGTACCAACTAGCAAGCAGCGACCTGAATCTGTGATTTGGTCACCATAAGACGAAGAATCCTTTGAAGGGGAGTGATTCTTGCCAGAAATTTGACTGAAAATTCCAGAATCTTCACCATCTGGTGCCATATCACCACTCTGATTAGGATTCAAACTTTCTCCATTATTGTATTGAACATCATGCTTCTGCAGAGGGTTTTCTGCAGCATACTGTTGTTGTTTATCCTGTACCCAAGAAAGTCATTAATAACATGGGTACACCGAAACAATAAATAATACATGTTAATAGAGAAGACAAACCTCCATCCACAGATTGCATTTTTCCTTCAGTTCCCTTCCCATAGAGCTGATTATATCTCGTTTCTGTAACTGTAGCCTTTTCCATATTGCATATGCTGCAGGAAGATCTTTAACAAGATGCAGCCTGCATGAAACAACCAAAGTTTCAGGAAATCAGACTTAATGGCTTATTGAAGGAATTTAGTGAAGATTTAGGTTGTTTCACCAGAACACTGACCAGTGAGCGTTCAGTTTCTTCTGTTCTTCTTCCACAAAAACTCCGTATGGTTGAACATCTAAACTATCGATGTTACCGAAGATTCGATTAAGTGCTCTCGACTGAATGCTTTTACCAGACTGCTTCATGCTTGTGACAATTTGATGCTGCTTCTTGCTTATCTGAATATATAAAATGCAATTAAAAGCTTGATCAATAGGCACATCAATTACATGAACGGCAACTGCACATTCAACACAACAAAAGCCACAGAGGATAGCAATCGTTTGTTTTCCAAACAGCTCCAAGATAAGGTCCTACTTCCAAATACAATGCACGCAGCTGTCTAATGGAATCAGGACATTCTAATAATTTTCAAGCTAATTAATTTAGATAGCCAGTTTACTGCTGCTTGATGATTGACAACATTCGGATGAACTAAAATACAGTAAGAAACGCCAAAGAATAACTAACCTTAAGATAGGACATGTATTTAGCACCATCAGTTTGCTGAATGCTATCTTTCGGCAACACGTTCTTCTTTCTAACTTTTCCACCCACGTTTACACCATTATTTTGAGTTTTTTCTTTCTCTAAACCAGAGCGCTTGGACCTAAGTTGGATAGGAAGAATTAGTATGCAGGTCTGGGGCAAGGAAAAGAATACTAACAGAAATTGCGTACACATGTGAAGAGTAAGTGTTCAGCACCTTCTCTGAACCTCTCCACACCTCACAACAGGAGAAATCATATTATCACTACTGTCTGGTTTATCATCTTCATTCCAGGAACTCGACCCCGAGGCAGCAGTCAGACCCTGGCAGCTACCGTTCACTTGTGCATTGCCCCCTCTTGATCTCCTGAAAAATAAATGTAAGCAATAGGTGATTCATTGATACTAGTTACAAATAATGAACTAAGATCTTGATAAAGGCATCACTAGACTCAAGCTCAATATAAATCCATTTCCTGTAAGGCTCATACTATAATCAACAACGGTTATAGCTTGACTATTCTTTCTTCACCAAACTACATAACTTTGCAATAAATCTGCTTGGTTACATTACACTTCAACAGTTCTCCTTTTAAATAGAAAATTGTAAAGGACTGACCCCCACATCATTTTGACAATATCCTTCTCTGGATCTTTGCAGCTTTCCCATTTCTCCTTCAATGTCTGCAAATAATCTATAATACTACCAGAAACAATGGAAAGAGGAGTTACAATCATGTGGACAAACATTTCAAGTGCTCCTATAATTTAAATAGAGAAAACAGCACATACTCTTGATGATATTTCTCTAAATTCGAGTAATATCTCCTTTTATCAGCCCTCAGGCATTCCTCCCGTGAAACGATTTGATCTGGATGAGCTTTACCGGAGCAGACAGCTGTTCCCCTGAAACCACAATTTAGATTCAAAACGGAGTCGAATTTCTGAGCATAAATTAGACCATCACTAAGTATACGGTTTATAATGAGGATGCGAAGGCAGATCACGGATGTTGGCATTAAATCAAGCTCTATTTTGGTATAGGCAAGCAATCACAGAGTGCATTCTAGGAATCCAAACCAAAAAGTCCAGTGTAACTAACCAATCAAGAGAAGGATTTCCAAAATGAAAATTCTCGCCATCAAGCAATGCTTGTACAACTTGCTCCACATCAACTCCCTCAGGGAGAAATTGCCGCAGATAATTTCTTTCACCATCAGACAGACAAGATCGCCAAACCTGAGGAAAAAGAAAAATAAGCGGAGATTAAAATGATGAAAACTTATCATTTCAAAGGTGTACGCAGATGGTAGACAAGAATAGCACTGTACTATTACCTCATTAGAAAGCACCTCCGACAGATTTTCCAACTGGAAAGTTTCATGCGGGACAGGGCATACTTGTGCCAAGACATTACGCCTAGGAGGAACGACATCAACAAATTCACGAAGATGCCTAAAACTTAGACCAACTTGTTCCTTCTTAGAGACTACTTTACTTCGGTTGCGATCCCATTCAAGAGTGATGTGATCACCGGAACGCAAAGCACCATCTGGTGAAGCATTCTTTTTCCTTTTTGCTCTGTAATGCTCCCGAGAACTGGTACCAATAACATTGGCACTGTTCATCCGCTTTCTCCTCTGATCAGCTGCCATTCTGAGTCGTCCACAGAGAAGAAAAAGAAAAACCAATGTGAAAAATTGTAACAAGCGATGCAAAGAATTGAAATTTATGCATAAGGGTCCAAATTGAAAAAAATGAAGTAACAACATCTGATTCAGGAATCAAAGTACTTACTTTTACGGCTGATTGAGAAGAGAGCGACGAATAGTTTATTCTTTGATCGATTGTGTCTGAAATATCCAATCTTTTGTTTCTATCTGACAAACCAAAACCCGAGAGAGAGATCGAGGAGGAGGAGATACAATCAGGGGGAGTAAGCAATGCGATAAAGTAAGAAACCCAAGTCCAATTTAATGATTGAAGAAGAGAGGGATGATGAAATTGGTGGCGATTGGAGAAAACCTAAAGTAGAGAAGCAAGGGAGAGTATACCTGGAGACAAGACGACCGCAGAGAAGAGAAGAGAAGAGAAGAGGAGAGATTTTGTTTGGGAGGAGGAAGATAAGGCAAAAGAGGATTTTTTTGTTGGGCTCCGTTAAGTAGCCGTCAAACACCCTGCTGCTTCGCTCCCCATGGACCACTGCCTCGGTTTCGATTTTCCTACCCTTATTTGTTCCTCCCACCGTACCGAACCGAACTTAACCGATTTGTTTTTTTCTTTTTTTCTTTTGAGATTTCCTTGAATATCCAAAAATAAAAGGAAAATAAAAGAGTAAAAGGATGGGCCTTTGGGAGAAAGATGGGCTTTGCGATAACGATTTCAAGGTCAACGTACAGACAGCAGCTGGTCAAATCTCTTCTTTCTCTTCACACACTGGCAGTGAGTGGTACATAATTCTTGAACAAAAAAAATTTCAACCGAGATTCCATAGAAAAATCTTTGATTAGAATCTATAAAAATCTTTGATTAGAATCTGTTAAGTCTTTAAAAAACTCAAACTCTCACTAATCCTCCTTAAATTTGTGTATCATTTTAGTTTTGAAAAACCATGGAATAGGCAACTTTTGTAGTTAAAATCTGTTTCCTTTTGAATTTCCGGAAATACCGCAGATCTTTCACAGATAAGTGATCTGATTTCTCAGGGAAAAATCTCTGATTTGATTTCAACATGGTTAATATTTCTTTAAATAAATTGGGCCTTAGAAAGCCCATCCATTGATCCGACAGAATTATTTAGGAGGGAAACCGAAAAGTTGAAATCGCCGGGAAAGAAAGAGGACAAACATTTATTTCGTGTCTACTTTCCTCCTTGAAATAAAAAAAGAATTAATTATACCAAAAAAAAGAGGAGAAAAAAAAAACTCTCATCTTCGTCGTCTTCACAGTTTCAATCTCGCGCTGCTTAGTCTCCTTCCGTCTCTTCTTCTCCGCTAGCTTTTCCAGGTACGTCTGTCTCTCTAACCTCTCAATATTTGCCCATTTCCTCGTAATACTGTTCCGTTCGTGTCTCGATTTGTGGAACCCTTTTGTTGGAATTTCGAGGGTTTTGTTTTCAGGGGAAAAAGAGTGATCGATGGCTGGAAAAAGGAAACGAGCTAATGCTCCTGACCAAACAGAGCGAAGATCGAGTGTTCGGGTTCAGAAAGTGAGACAGAAAGCGTTAGATGAGAAGGCGCGTTTAGTACAGGAGAGGGTTAAGCTCCTCAGTGACAGAAAGAGTGAAATTTGTGTCGATGACACTGAGTTACATGAGAAAGAAGAGGAAAATGTCGATGGGAGCCCTAAACGAAGAAGCCCTCCAAAGCTAACCGCAATGCAGAAAGGAAAGCAGAAATTGAGTGTTTCTCTGAATGGTAAGGACGTGAACTTGGAACCTCATCTCAAAGTGACAAAGTGTCTGAGGTTATTTAACAAGCAATATCTCCTCTGTGTCCAGGTTTGTGGTTTTTCCTTTTTTTGTCTCTAGGCTCTAGCAATGCTGATAATAAATTTCGTTTTTGCTGTGTTGTTGACCTGTTTTGATCCTCTTTTTTATTGTAGGCTAAGTTGAGCAGGCCTGATTTGAAGGGTGTAACTGAGGCAAGTCATGATTTTTCTTACCTCTGGCCTTAGTTGCCTCATGCAACATTGTTTTGTCTATCAAGAAATGGAAGATGTCACAATGTTTTGTTAAGCAACATGTATCATTATACTTTGTGTTCTTGTAAATATGATGGTTTGTCTATTCTGTAATCTTCAATGCAAGTTGACTTAAGCCTTTAAGAAAATTTCCAGATGATAAAAGCTAAGGCGATATTGTACCCAAGAAAAATAATCGGTGACCTTCCAGGTTGGTTGGTAGTTGTGCTTTTACAACTTTGTTTCTTTCCCTAAATTTTAATTCCAAGCCAGCATAAGCTTTGGTCTTAAGATTTTTACAGAAAAGTTTTCATTATTATGTTCTGACTTCTGATCACATTGGCTTGCAGGTATAGACGTTGGACACCGTTTTTTTTCAAGAGCTGAAATGTGTGCTGTAGGATTCCATAACCATTGGCTAAATGGCATTGATTATATGTCAATGGAATACGAAAAAGTAATACAACTTGTCTTTTTGTTATTGTATTTGATCCCAAAATATAAGATATTTCGTTTCATTTTTCATTTATTTACTCATAAATCTGACTTTTTTCTTCCCACTATAGGAGTATAGTAACTACAAATTACCGCTTGCTGTTTCTATTGTTATGTCGGGCCAGTACGAGGATGATCTAGACAATGCAGATACAGTGACTTACACTGGACAGGGAGGGCATAACTTAACTGGTAATAAACGTCAGATAAAGGATCAACTTTTAGAACGAGGGAATTTGGCGCTAAAGGTATGTTTTATTTCTTTATGCTTATTAAGAATGTAATTTTTTTTTCTAGCTCTCCCTACTCTTCTTGTTGTGCTCATTAAGCTAGTCTTTTAGTTCATACACCTCATCGTTCTTGACATATAATTATGTTTTACTTGCATCTTTTACAGCACTGCTGCGAATATAATGTGCCTGTCAGAGTAACTCGTGGTCACAATTGCAAAAGTAGCTATACCAAACGAGTATACACTTATGATGGACTGTACAAGGTACTGGTGCACATATTCCTTTATTATTATTCGTTTGAGTAACTTTTATCTAATATTGCATCTGATAAAGGCGATTCACAAGGAAAAATTGTTTCTCAGGACTACATCTAAGGTCTTATGTTTTTTCCTTACTCATTGGTGTAACTCTGGTCCATTTCCATACTTTCTTCGTACAGGTTGAAAAGTTCTGGGCACAAAAGGGCGTTTCAGGATTTACAGTGTATAAGTACCGACTGAAACGATTGGAGGGGCAACCAGAACTAACTACTGATCAGGTCTGTATGTTCTCCTGTGTTATGGTTTATGATAGCTGATGTTTTTAATAAATCGTTCCATATACCAAAGTTCCATTTTCCTTGTGTGGATATCTGGTGCGACATTGTTTAGATAAGCTATTTCATTTCCACATAGTTACTCAATGTTCTGAACATATAACGTAGCTCATTCAAAAGACGCCTTTTAAACTAAATAAGTCCCTTCAAAACCAAGATTTGATATTTTTTTCATCTGAACATGGTTTATCATTGAGGAAAGATATCTATGAAATCTTTTTAGTTTTGCTATAAATTCACGGAGTAAATTGTTTACCATTATGTCTGTCACTCTTATTCTGTCATTGCTAAAAAGCTGTCTTATTAATTATATATTCTTCCAGAGAAAATCTCTGATCTATCTCATAAGAGAATTTTATTTATTCGAGCCAACATTTGCAAACCTCAAGAAATAAGTTTTTATCGCATTTCCTTTTTTCTTAGACTTGCTGTATTCTTGGCTTTTTTTTACCATTTAGTTTCTGTACCGAACATGTGGTCAGCTCACCTGTCATTTACATTTGACTATTAACTGAATCAATTATTTCTATTATTAATTTTCTAAATCTTCTGGTGTTGTGAATGCTGTTTTGTAGAATTGTTTGTGTTTCTTTGGCAATATCAATTATGTTCTGATTTCTAACCGGGATCAGAGAATGCATGTGGTTACTATGAATAGGTCTATATTTATGCATTTTTTACTTGAGGTTTGTTTCTTGTCATTGCAGGTCAACTTTGTTGCTGGACGCATACCAACGAGTACTTCAGAAATTGAGGGGTACCTGTTCAATTGATTTCCATGTGGTATTGTACAATCAGTTGCATTTTAACATCCATTAATGTCATGTTTTTTGTGAAGTTTGGTATGTGAGGACATCTCCGGAGGGCTAGAATTTAAGGGTATCCCCGCCACTAATCGTGTTGATGATTCACCAGTTTCACCAACATCTGGTAAGTTGGAGCAGAACTAGAAAGTAATATTAGTATCCACTTTATGATATTATATGAGCTGAATTCTCCTTTTTTGAGTATCAGGTTTCACATACATCAAATCTTTGATTATTGAGCCTAATGTCATAATTCCAAAGAGTTCAACTGGGTGTAACTGCCGAGGCAGCTGCACTGACTCAAAGAAATGTGCATGTGCTAAGCTTAATGGGGGTAACTTTCCATATGTTGACCTTAATGATGGCAGGTGATATTCCTTGTAGAGCCATTTACTCATGTTCCTTCATTTGTATAACCTTTGCGTATTATTTTGAACTGAAGTTTGCATTGAGAGTACAAAATTAGTCTGCTTTACTGCTATTGTTCTTACCATTCTTTTTTCCATGAAATTTGACTATTAGAGTACTTGGTGTAATGTTGGAGTAATGTTTACAGTTGAACATTGTTTGGGTTGATTTTCTGTTTTTTTCTTTTCAGATTAATTGAGTCTCGAGATGTTGTATTTGAATGTGGTCCTCACTGTGGGTGTGGGCCAAAATGTGTCAACCGAACTTCTCAGAAGCGTCTAAGATTCAATCTTGAGGTATGTATTGGTTAAGACTTCGTAAGGAAGAACCACTTGCCACTAAAGTTGAAACGAAGTACACTTGGATTTAATCATATAGTCCACTATCCTTTATCTGTTAATAATTAAAATGCATAATCCAGTGTGTGTCATTTGATGTCCTTCCAAATCTGAGCTTAATCACAATCTGAAGCTTGTGTTTTGGTCTGTGGCCTCAAACAGGTTTTCCGCTCTGCAAAGAAGGGTTGGGCAGTTAGATCATGGGAGTACATACCAGCTGGTTCACCAGTATGTGAGTACATAGGAGTTGTCAGGAGAACTGCTGATGTGGATACTATCTCTGACAATGAATACATATTTGAGATTGACTGCCAACAGACAATGCAAGGTCTTGGTGGAAGACAGGTAACATAGAGATGCTTAATTTACTATGTGATTATTATTGAATCAAGCATATAAGTTTTTGAGGTATATCTCCTTGTTTTTCTTCGCCAACAGAGAAGACTAAGAGATGTTGCTGTACCAATGAATAATGGAGTCAGTCAGAGCAGTGAAGATGAGAATGCGCCAGAGTTCTGCATTGATGCTGGTTCAACAGGAAACTTTGCTAGGTTTATAAATCACAGTTGTGAACCAAACCTATTTGTTCAGTGCGTCCTGAGTTCTCACCAGGATATAAGGCTTGCCCGTGTGGTTCTTTTCGCAGCTGACAACATTTCCCCAATGCAGGTACTGAGAGAAACTCATCTGTGAGGGTGACTCATTCGAACATTCCCTTTATAAAATAAATCTTACTACATTCTCTGTCTCAATTGTAGGAGCTCACTTACGACTATGGATATGCGCTTGATAGCGTTCATGGACCGGATGGGAAGGTGAAGCAGCTCGCTTGCTACTGTGGAGCGCTAAATTGTAGGAAACGCCTTTACTAACAAAGGCTATTGGTGAACTTATTTTTTGGTCACTCTATTTTGGGGAGTACATAGATAGCAACTATCTCCCAAGTGGAAGAACCCTTCACATTTTATTTAAGGGACTTTAGCTTCTTCTGCAGCGTACGTGCTGCCTTTTTCGGCATTGTTGTTTCCTGAATTCTATTGTTGCCATTGGCATCTTATCTATCGGGTCAACAATATTAATCATCTCTTTTTCTTATTTGCTGTGTTAACCTAAAGATTTGATGTGACTGGCTTATGATAGATATTAGATACAGTAGACGTAGCATATCGTTTGTCAAAACAAATTTGATTTCTTAATCATCAAATACCTATCAAATACCACATTCAAGAAACATAAAGAAAACGTAACAAATCAGCAAGCTAAGGTTGATGATCTTCAACATTCCTCTGGATCTTCCTTGGCTCTGGCACGATACTGTCGGCCAGGTCTTTTTGTGACATGTTGAGCTGTTTCTGGTTCATCTTCTTCCATAGCAGAAATGGTGCAGTCTTCTATAGTATCAACAGCTATTGCAACTCTTCTTCCCTCACAATCCTTGTCTATATTTTCTACTTTACTCTCAGCCATTGGTTTTCTCTTTGGTACGAAAGCCACTGATCTTGGAAGCTCCATCAGAGGGTCTACAAGGGACTCGTCTTTGCTCCTAATCATGTTGAGAAAGTCCATGTATGCTTTCCTGTTGGATTCTTCATCAACCTCACCTGACTCGAATGTATATCGAGTGTATTTTGATGGGTTCCGCATATAATCTGGAATCCCAGTCGGATAGACTGCCTCTACTTTATCTTCGTTAGGGGAACTTGCCTCCATCACAGAATCGTTGTCACCTTCAGTCAAGGTCCTATCTTTGACATCAGAACTAAACCTAACACGCTTTGGCGACTTAGAATCATCAGCCTGGTTTTCTCTCCTCTTCAATATCGGTTTCAGCCCATTCTCATCTGAAGAGCCAACATGTGACTCCTTGAAAGCCCCCAGCAAGTTATCTTCAGACACCACAAAAGGTTTCTCGTTTTCCGTCGACATGGACAGATTATCCTGAAGTTCCTGCAACAAGACAATCTTCTCTTAGCAAACACATTTGGTATAAAAAAACACTTCTCTAATGATAATCAACATGCTATCACAAATTTTACAAAGTGGAAGAGAGTAAAAGTACCTCAGAGACATGTAAAGAATTCAACTTGTTAACAGCTTCTGCGTCCTCTTTAAGCCTAAGCTTTGCTGCTATGAGATTAGCTCGAGGGTCCTTCTCTCTTTCATTGAAAGAAGCTGGAAGCTCCACCCACTCGTCTGCTTCAGTCTCATAGTCGTCATTCACATCCTTCATGCAACAGTACACTTTTTCACCTAATGCCACTTTGTCATTATCATCTAGCTCTTCCTGAAAATATAGAAAAACCAAAGCTTAGCCTCGGAGATACTAAAAATATCAATGAGAGCAATTCAACAACACAAAAAGACTATAGATATAAATACCTCCATATCAAGAGTAGAGTCCATCCCAATTGAGTTTTTGATCTCCCACTCTTCGTCATCGTAATCACTCGGCTTCTGCAATTCACTAGACCTTCCTTTTTCCTCATCTATGCTCAAATCATCTGATTCATGCTCCTGCTTTCCATTATCCGAGAAGCTGTTCAATGATTCAGAAAGTTCCTTTTCTCCGCTCCGTTGGTTTCCATCGATCTCGTCTTCCGCGAGACACCAGAGAGAGCTCACAGGTGCTGAAGACGTAGAAGATGATGCAAGAGATCCAAAAACCTTGTCTATCCTCACTCTGAAACTCTCATCCATTGCAAAAACGAATTTTTGGGACGACGATGGCAAACGCTGGGGAATTTTATTCGGTGTTGGGATATATAAGCCTATGTGGCCAAACACAAACCGACCTTTTCACATCGTACCGTAGTGTGAACTAATGGGCCAGATTAAAGTCCAGTTATGTTATTGGGCTTATTAAAAGGCCTAACCCATTTAACTTGAAATTCGTCGTTAATCTCAACCTTCTCTCACCTCAGTTCCACGCGTAAGCGTGTGCTTGCTGATACAGGCTGAAGAATCATTTCGATTTCTTCACACTTTTTTTTGTCCGATTTATGATCCGTACGTTGGAGCGTAACGTCAGTTCTAAGAGCATCTCCATAGATTATAATTTTTGGAGTTTTTCTTCACTGAAATAATATAAACAATTCATAAAGGAGGAGAGAATAACATAATTAAGGAAACGTTTCTGTGTAAAGAAATTTTGTAAGTTTGCATAGGTGGCTGTTTATAATTGGACAATTGAAAAAAAGAAAAAAATAATTTAATTACAAAATTAAATTATAATAAAATATTAATTTCTTTTGTTTTTGAGAAACTTTGAAGGTTTCTCATCATATTCGACTCCAAACACTAACCAACCTTCTTCTAGATTCTCAAAGCTGGAAATGGCCTAAGGTTTTGTGTGTGGATAAGGGTCACTTATTAAAGTAAGTAATGGATTATTAAAGAAGAAAAAGGACAACATTTTCGGAAACAAAGTTGAGAGTTTTGAGAGTTGAAAAAGGGCAAATCTTTCTTCTCCTTCGTCACTCTAATTGAGTTGACTAAACACAGTTCGAGTTCGAGAGACAATGGATCTTGCTAAGTTTCTGTGTTGGATTGTTTTGCTACTGGGAATCTCACTCGTAGAATCAAGGTACATGGTCTACAATACTTCACATACCATTGTTCCTGGAAAACTTAATGTCCATGTGGTTCCTCATTCTCACGATGATGTTGGTTGGCTCAAGACCGTTGACCAGTACTATGTTGGCTCCAACAACTCTATCCAGGTCTTTGCCCTCTTTCTATTGTTCTTGTAGCTGTTTATGGATTAGATTTTGTGGTACTTACTTCGTTTTTGTTTTATTTTTGCTCGTAGGTTGCTTGTGTTCAAAATGTACTGGATTCAATTGTTCCTGCGCTGTTGGCTGATAAGAATCGCAAATTCATTTATGTTGAACAGGTAAATTTTCTTTCTTTAGTCCTAATTGATTCGTGTTGTTGGCTAGGCCTGTATTGGAAGGTTTACGGGAGAGATGAATTGTACAACTAATAGTACTCTCGTTGTTAGCTAGGTGTGAACAATCTTTCGAGTTGAATGACGGTTAGTTTTTGATGAATGCAGGCGTTTTTTCAGCGGTGGTGGAATGAACAAAGTGAGGAGATTAAGCGTATTGTGAAAGAACTTATACACTCAGGCCAACTAGAGCTCATGTATTTGTTTTGTCAGCTTGCTTTATCTGTATCGCATTTGTCCTTGTGTCTTTCCGTTGAGTTATATTTGACTCTTCTGCAGAAATGGTGGTATGTGTATGCATGATGAAGCAGCACCACACTATATAGATATGATTGATCAGACAACCCTCGGGCATCGATTCATTATCAGAGAGTTCAATGTGACTCCAAGAATCGGTTGGCAGATTGATCCCTTTGGACATTCTGCAGTGCAGGCTTACTTGCTAGGCGCAGAAGTAAGCTCCTCTCTGGCCCTTCATTTTGGTTTTATTTTATTTCTGGATCCAGAGGTGTGAAGATATTGATTTATGCAGGTTGGCTTCGACTCAGTCTTTTTTGGCCGGATAGATTACCAGGACAGGGAGAAGCGTTATAAAGAGAAGACTCTTGAAGTTATCTGGCGGGGCTCTAAGAGTCTCGGTTCTTCTTCACAGGTTAAATACAAAGCAAAATAAATGTCATGAAGCTTATACTATGAATTCCACTAGATTTTCAATTCCTTGAAAGCATTGATCTGACTTGTTACAGATTTTTGCCGGTGCTTTCCCTACGAACTACGAACCTCCACCTGGTGGCTTCTACTATGAAATCACCGATGATTCCCCCGTTGTCCAAGTATTTTCCTTGGCAGTTGATTACACTTATCGTTTTATTTATCCTATGCCTATGATAAGTTATTGGCTTTTAATCCGTGAAGGATGATCCTGACCTGTTTGATTACAATGTTCAAGAGCGAGTGAATGCCTTTGTAGCTGCAGCTTTGGATCAGGTACATTTGTAGAATGTTCCTTTTTGGTAGAATTTTTTGTTACATTTTTGTGACATGTTTCTTGGTATCTGCAGGCCAACATTACTCGAATAAATCACATCATGTTTACCATGGGAACAGATTTCAGGTACCAATATGCCCACACCTGGTATCGACAAATGGACAAGCTTATTCATTATGTTAACCTCGTAAGTAATTCATCTAAAGATCAGTCTTAATTATCTGTTCCTCTTTATGTCTCCAGATATTTGTCTTTGTGGATTTATAGTAAGCTAGATGATTAGAACCACTAGATATCTCTAATTCGTGGACCCTGGATTATTATAGGATGGGCGTGTCAATGCTTTCTACTCTACCCCTTCCATATATACAGATGCAAAACACGCGGCAAATGAGGCTTGGCCCCTGAAAACAGAGGACTATTTCCCGTGAGTTGGGTCTTAATTTTTTAACTCCTTCATCCAGATTTTGCTTATATATTAAACCAATCTTTACTTCAGTTATGCAGACCGTATAAATGCTTATTGGACTGGATATTTTACAAGTAGGCCAGCACTTAAGCGTTATGTCAGAGTGATGAGTGCCTACTACTTGGTATATGTTCTTCCAAGTTTAAAATAATGCACTTGAAGTTGTGTTATTATCCATGTATTTAACTTAAGAGTTTAGGCGGCAAGGCAACTTGAGTTTTTCAAAGGGAGAAGTCAGAAGGGTCCGAATACAGATTCGTTAGCAGATGCACTAGCAATTGCTCAACATCACGACGCTGTTTCTGGTACGTCGAAACAGCATGTGGCTAATGATTATGCAAAACGACTAGCAATAGGCTATGTGGAGGTAGAGTGCCAACTTCCCCTGTGAATTGTGGTTCTCTAGTGGCCTGTTTTCTCTATTTGCACCTCAGTAAGATCTGTTAACTTTCCAGGCTGAGAGTGTGGTTGCTACTTCTCTTGCTCATCTGACTAAAGTAGATCCCACCCTGAATCCAACCTTCCAACAGGCAAATAATCTCCTAGCTTATACGTATTTCTCAGAAGAATTAAATCACTATTGTAAAGGCTTACATTACGTCCGTTTGATAATAACAACCCAACCTTTTCTCTTAGTAACAGTTTGGCCTTCCTTTTCAGTGTTTGTTACTTAACATAAGTTACTGTCCCTCAAGCGAAGTCAACTTATCCGATGGGAAAAGTTTGGTAAGCAAAAATTATTATCCCTATGGGCTTTCAGCTCGTCTATAATGTGCTTCCTTCCACTTACACTTCTTTTTCCTCTCTGTAGATCGTATTGGCTTATAACCCACTAGGATGGAAGCGAGTGGACATTGTCCGGCTTCCTGTGAGTCAATCAAGTTCTTGTTTGTTAATGTTTGTTAAAGCCGCTATTATGTAGTAACAAGTATACGACGGATCGTTGATAGGTTGTGGGCGGAGACGTTTCGGTACATGACTCTGAGGGACACGAAGTTGAGTCTCAACTTGTTCCATTTACTGATGAATATGTGGCCTTAAGGAAATATCATGTAGAGGCATACTTAGGTCAAAGCCCTACACAGGTGCCAAAGTATTGGCTTGTGTTTTCAGTAACTGTGCCTCCTCTTGGCTTCACTACTTACACTATCTCCACTGCTAAGAAAACAGGTACAATACAGATATATATTTGGTCTAGTGGAACAAGCTTTTAACCTTGATCACTGGCCCTTTTGGTTTCCAAATTTAGATGGATATTCTAGCAAATCATACGTCTCCAATATCCTAAAAGGCGAACAGTCAATAATTAACATTGGTCATGGGCATCTGAAGCTTAGTTTTTCCACTGATCAAGGGACAGCAATCAATTATGTTAACGGCAGAACCTCGGTATGTCATTATTTTCTAAACACTACCTGCCAGTGATCCTTAAAAATGCTGATAAATCTCCTGATTTTTTTGGTAAAGATGACAGAACCAGTCAAACAGACATTTAGCTACTACTCTGCATACAATGGATCAAATGACAAAGAACCTCTTATACCTCAAGTAAGAGGAGATCTTTTTTCTCTTTTTTCAACACTTACCTTTCAATGGCTAAGGTTCAGTACACTTACTCCAAGTTCCCCTGGTCTTCTTGTCTGGTTTGCAACAACTAGAACTCGGGTGCGTATGTTTTCCGTCCAAATGGTACATTCCCCATCAATCCGGAAGGACAGGTTTATACTCACTTCTGAAAAGTATTGATCTTCCAGACGAATCATAAAAAAGAAATTCAATGTTAAACCACTGGCTCAAGTTTCAGGTTCCTTTGACTGTTATACATGGGCCGCTAGTGGACGAAGTACACCAACAGATTAATCCATGGATATCTCAGGTACCTAAGTTTTTAGTGTGTTCTCCTTGCTCACTAGATTGTTTGCATCTACAGACTCTTGGAATCTACCTTAAGTTTAAACTGTTCTGTGGCTTCTTAAACTCTGTTTGAACCTGTAGATTATACTGTCTGACCTTGTTATTCTCTGCAGATCACTAGAGTTTATAAGGGCAAGGAGCATGTGGAAGTTGAATTTATTGTGAGGCTGATGCATAACTATTCCAATACCGCTTTTAATTTCTTACATTCCATTATAAAGACTTTAGGATTATCTGGATCTTTAGGTTGGTAATATACCAATTGATGATGGAATTGGCAAAGAAGTAGTAACCCAGATCTCAAGTTCCCTGAAAAGCAATAAAACTTTCTACACGGATTCAAGTGGACGTGATTATATCAAAAGGGTATGATGCCCATTATCTTCTTTTGTGCATGTGTTCTTTATTGTTCTTTTCTTGTTGCTGTTTAAGAATAAACTGAAAAACTTGTTTTGCAGATCCGTGATTACAGGTCAGACTGGAAACTAGATGTCAACCAACCTATTGCAGGAAATTATTACCCGGTATGTGAATAACTGACATTGATCAAGTAGGAAATTGGTTGGTAGTTTACAGTTCCCTGCAAATGATCTTGGATTGAGTTCGACCAAATCAGTTGGGTAATAATTCCATATATCTCTTGCTCAGATAAATCATGGAATTTACTTGCAAGACAGTAAGAAGGAATTCTCAGTGATGGTGGACAGAGCCTTCGGGGGGTCGAGCATAGTGGACGGACAAGTTGAGCTAATGCTTCATAGGTATTGGGCATAATCAATATCATAATCTCCATTACTCGTCTCTCTCTCTGCGTCTAATCAAACAATCACCTTAATTACAGGAGACTGCTCCTCGATGACTCCAGGGGTGTAGCAGAAAATCTAAATGAGACAGTGTGCGTTCAAGACAAGTGTACTGGGCTAACTGTAAGTACAGACAGATAAGATAAACTTGGTTCCAGTGAAAATTATACCCTTCAAGAACATTCTGTCTCCTACTCTAAGGTACTGATTCTAACAATTATTACAGATCCAAGGAAAATATTACTATAGAATTGATCCATATGGAGAAGGTGCAAAATGGAGACGTACATTCGGACAAGAAATCTACTCGCCACTCCTCTTGGCTTTTGCTCAACAGGTGAAAACAAGTGTAAAATGGAACACCAGGATGCTATTCTCTAACAGTCCCAGACCATTTATGCAGCGGATGTTAAAATATTTCAGGATGATGGAAAGCCGATGAGTTTTGGTGCAGCATCATTCTCCGGGATTGATCCATCGTACAGTCTGCCTGACAATGTGGCACTTCTGACTCTGCAGGTGCCTCTTTTGCAGAGTCCAAAGTTATATAGATAGTTTGTGTGAGTTGAATTGATAACTTGTTGTTCACATTGGTTTGGTTGAGATGATTTCAGGAACTGGATGATGGAAACGTGCTCCTGCGTCTAGCTCATCTTTATGAGGTAATAATAATATCATATTATTTATGTGTTTGGTAGTAAAATGAAGCATTTGAGGTTGTTCAATTAGGTGGAAGAGGACAAGGAACTATCAGGAGTAGCAAGCGTGGAACTCAAAAAGCTTTTTCCTGGAAAGAAGGTATAAGCTTTTTTGGAAAGATAGCAAATTTTGTGGTGAAAAATGATGAAAATACTTGCATTGCAGATCGGGAAATTGACGGAGATGAGCCTATCAGCAAATCAAGAAAGAAGCACGATGGAGAAGAAGAGGTTGGTGTGGAAAGTAGAAGGTGAAGGATCTTATGGAGAGGAGAAGAAGGCAAAGAGAGGGAGAGAAATTGATCCAAGAAAGCTGGAGATGGAGCTTTACCCGATGGAGATTAGGACCGTGTTGATCCACTTAGAGCTTCCATCTTCTCATTCTCGCATAAACAGATTTGATGCCTAAATAAGGTAGAAGTATGTTTAATGGATAGAGTCTCTTATGTTTTCGTTCCAGCCGCCAATTAACTTAATAAAAGGTGAGTTAGTCTTGCATCAAATTCACATAACTTAGTAAACGTACCGTTAGGCTATCAACAAAATAAATTGATTGTTTATTGATAAATGCTGGAACTGATTATAATTAACATTTACACATGGCATGGAGCCACGATCGTTTGTTTGAATTCGTAGAAATATGGGTCATCCAAGTTGTGGCATTCAGACAAAAACAGTTGAAGAAGACATGAAAAATTTTGAGAAAATCAGGAAAAAGTGTTGTTGCAAAAGAAAAAAGAAGAAAAGAAAGAAGCTATGTTCTTCGCCTGGCGGTGGCAGTAGAAGAGGAGGAGGTGTTGCCTTCAAAGAGCTGGTCGATGAGATCCTCGATATCTTCAGGCTGATACTTGACATACTTCTCGGTCTGGCGACCAGGATCCAAGTACTGTCCAAACCTGGCCATGAAGGCCCTGTAGGCAGGTATCATGACTGCAGTTATGGAGACCCTTAGCTCACTCTGCAGCTGCTCGTCGTTGACTACCCATGTGGTCTGTGTCTTGTGTATCTCGTCAAATGTTGCGTTGAAGCTCTTGAACCTCTCCTTGAGATTGGGCTTGACTATCTTGCCGTTGTGCATGAGCCCCTCGTGCCCTAAGAACCCCAGTAGCTTCCCCCACGTCTCCCTCTGATAGTTTTTGTGATAGTTCCTTAGCTCTGACGACCTCCTCCTGCACCATGTGTCACCCATCACCTCGTGTATCTCCGCCGATCCTTTGATCTTCTGCACTATGTATCTCCCGTTGTTCATCATGAAGATGCAGCTCAATGGTATGTCTTTGTACTGTTTTGACTTTGTCTCCAGGTTTCCGTCGAGTAGCTCCATTATCCTCATCAGCTGGCTTGCGAAGGCCGAGTTTCCGCTCTCCACAGGTTCCTCCTCCTCTCGCTCCATCTTCGAGTGACTCTTGAACACTTGTTCCAATGTGTCCTTGTATTCGCACGAGTACTTGAGGTAGTTCATGGTGTACCTCGTCAATGGATGCACTGCCCCTCCTGGCACAGGGGTCTTGCTTGAATCTGATTTGATGGAGTGCTCCAGATCACAGAAAATGTGAATCGCAGTCTCTCCAAGTCGGGAGCGAGCACTGGTCACCTCGTTCCTCAGCTCGCTCCGGAGTTCCTCCGGAAACAGCTCCTCCATGGCCGGAAAACTATCCCGCAGAGTCTCATAGATGTCGAGGATCTTGAAGAGCTTTTCAGTGGAGCGCCTTGTCATGGCTACGGCCTCTGCGAAACCTAAGAACTGGATGGCCAGACCGTGTGTGACAATACAGAATAAGTTCCCCTCGTCCCCTGGGAATATCCTCTCTGCAAGTTTTAGCTCACCAGGGAAGAAGAGAGAAGAGCAGTCCTTGAAAGTCTTGTTCCAAATAGGGATCTCTCTCTCGAGCGTGTCCCAGCTCATTTTCTGCACCTCGTCGATGCTAACTTTCTCAAACTCACAATCTTGTTTCAAAGTGCGCATCAAGATGTTCCTCCTCCCAACCAAATAAACCTCTCTACATTCCCATCCATACCCTCCTGCTTTCATCTTTTCCGCTATTTTCCTCAGCACCACAACCACATCCTCAGGGTAACCAGGGTATTCAATCTCCTGATCACCGCATTCCGGAACGAGCATCTGGTCGTGGTCTTGTGAGACCACCACATCGTTCTGGTGGTCTTGCTGATCGGCAGTGCTCCTCCTCTGGCTGTTGCTGTCATCGGTGACAACCACAGACTCTTTGGTCACAGATTCTTCTAAAATGATGCGGAATTCGTCTTCCAAGAAAGCCATTGCACGCTGCTGAATAGATCCCGCATGGTTGATCAAGGACTCATGATGGTCCAAACAGGACTTGGTGTTGAGCAATAGCCCCATAAGCTTTGAGACACGATCCACTGCCTCCAAAAGCGAAGACACCTCTTCAGGATCTTGGTACCACACAGTCTTAGGCTCACCAGAGTCATATTTGGAGAGTTTTTCCTCAAAAAGATCCAAGAATTTCCCAACAAACTGTGGGATCTGAAAGTAACCATCCTCTCCTTTCTCCTCGGTGCTATCTTTGTGCTCCTCCATGTGAAGGGAAAGAGTCGGGAGAAACTGATCGAGTTCTTCAGACAAAGACTCCAAGGTTTGACGAATCTCTGGTGCTTCTTCTCCTTGTGAAACCTTGTCGACATTGTTATCTCCTGGATCTTGATGATCTGTCTCCGCATTACCAACAACATCTACATTTTCGTTACTGATACCATCCTGATGATGCGCATCATCTGAGGGATGAGCATCCGAAACGACGTCGCCTTTCTCATCTCCCTTGGATTTGTCATCATGATCAGGGTCCTTGTCGTTCTTCTCCATGGTTTCTTATTATTTACGTAAAAAGCTTTAAAAATGGCGAAGTGGAATTGAGATGCAGAGGAAGGAGAGATTCATGTGTTCTGTTTTCGTTTAGACTTTTAGGATTTGTGGTTAGAGAGGCGATTGAGAGAGATGGTCGCAATGGCTGAATCGAAGAAGTAGGGGAGCCTTGTTTTTTTGGTGGTTGACCGTTGACTTTTTCTTTCATCCAATCCAACACCAGTAAAATCTATTTTTAACCAACACAAATTAAAACCTCGTAATTATTTAACTCTTTTTAATTTGTTTGTTTACAAAATGTATACATTACACGACGAAGTGAAATATAAACAATAATTTGAATAAAAAAAGCGGGTAACGTGGGAGTATGGTGCGCACGCATATTCCTCACATAACTCTATACGTGCATGCATAAACCATCCTTCATTTCTTCATGTTTTGTTTTCAAGCAATCATATATCTTAGCTATTTTTAATGAAAACTAGTCATCCAAGAGTCATCTAAAATATTAAAATGGACATGGTAATGAGAAATAGTAGCTGGTTTTGTGGAGGAAGGCCAATAAAAAGCCCACATAAAAGTTGGGCCCAATAATCTTCAATTTTATAGTTTCCAAATTCAAGTCTGCCTTTATTTTACTACTAGTAAAGTCAGTAGGAGGAACAACTAGGCAGTGTTGTGTCTCCTCTCTTCACATGCACGAATAAATGCAATAAAGCCGTTTATAGAAAGATAAGGCTATATAGTAATTGGTTTAGGCAGACGTGGGCTGGCTCGCAATTGTCAAAGGAGTTCCAACTTTTTACTGTGTTTGATAAATTAATGGTAACCAATTGGATGAAGAAGATCAAAATATTGAGAGAAAACAGAGAATGATGAAACGGTAATAATAAGTGAAAGGATCCAGAAGAGGGACCCTTTTGCAAATGGAGAAACCCCAAACTTGCACGTTTCTCTCTTCCTCTCATCTCTCTTTCTTTTTCTTAAGGAATAATATGACATTTTCTTCTCTATATTGTTTTTTTTTTACTTAATAAGTCAATGGACATCCCTCAAAAGCACCTTCCTTTTTTTTCCTATTCTTTCTCATCATCTTTCTTATTATGAACTAAAATAAATGTTCAGACAAAGGAGCCATTTCTACCATTTATAATTTTATATTACACAACTATATGTGTGTTTGTGTGTGTGTGTAGCCGTGGGGATTTATATATACATATAACATATATTGACAACCTCTACTACTGTCATTTAGCCTGCAAAGCCCACAAACAAAGGGCTACACAAGTCTTCCTTCTCTCTCTCCCTCTTCCTCTCTTTAGATGGAATAATGGATCAATGCTTGTAAAGGTTTGAAATTTGATCAAGTTTTGAAGAAGCAAATTGAAAAAGAAAAGAAAAGAGAAGACATGGAGGTGGAGAAGAGGATTGTAGTGAATGGAGGAATGAAATTGCCAATAGGATACAGATTTCACCCAACCGAGCAAGAGCTTATCCTTCATTACTTGCTCCCAAAGGCCTTTGCTTCTCCTTTGCCTTCCTCCATCATCCCTGTCTTTGACCTCTTCTTCTCTCATCCTCTTAGTTTCCCAGGTCTCTTTCTCTCTCTCTCTCTCTCTCTATGTTCCTTCTGTCAAAGCCTCTATGTGTGTATATGTCTCCTCGTTTTCCTCAACTGTTTTTTGTTCAAAATGGTCTATCTTATGTTTGGGTCTAGATCCGGGGTGTCTGATGCTAAAACTGAAGAAGTTTTGCTTTCAGGGGACCAAAAGGAGAAGCAGAGGTACTTCTTTTGCAAGAAGAGAGAAGTGTCAAGTAATGAGCATAGAATCAAGATTTCCTCTGGTGATGGTTATTGGAAACCTATTGGTAAAGAGAGACCAATCATTGCCTGTGGTAAAACATTTGGGATTAGAAGAACACTTGCTTTCTATGAAACAAACAAGTCTTCTTCTTATTGCAACAAAACTAGATGGAGCATGACAGAGTATTGTCTTGCGGGATTTGCGTCGGCTAAGGTACACAATAACTACTCTAGACTACTGTAAGAAAGACATTGGAACTTGTGATAATAATGGGTTAAACAGGTGTCTGGAGAATGGGCAGTGTACAATGTTTATGAGAGGAAAGGCTCAAAAGGAAGAAAACAGAGGAAATCAAGAGAGGGAGATGATGAAGAATTGAGATGCATCGACCATTTTACGGTTGGGTCAAATCATGAAACCGGTCCACCACCGCCTTCTCCTCCTACCTCAGCTGATGAGTAATATATATATCTCATAGGAGACGTTGAGATTGTGACAAGCTCCTAAACCCTAACCTACTATTCCACTTACGTTTCTGTCAAGCTATTTAAAAAATTTCAACGTCTTGATTTATTTGTTAGCGAAGTAAGTAAAGTAACATGGTTCTAGGGGAGCTCATTTTGATCTGAAACTGTTGAATTGTATGAGTTGAGATTTGCACTTTTGTTGGGCAAAACCAAATATATGTCAAACTTGTTGATTATTTTTACTTGAAGGTATTTTAAATTAACATTATCATGCAAGTAAAGTGATATATAGCTGAGGAATACGAAGTAAAGTTGAATTGAAAGGAGGTATCTATCTTTCTCATGGATGAGAACTTGATTCCTTTTCTTTTCATACCACATAAGAATCCATAGCATCTATGTATTTTTAAGAAACAATTGTATAGACTGTTATATTATATCAATAAGTATGGAAATTAATTTATTAATATGAGATGGAGATGCATTTTGTATTAAGGTATAGCAAGTTGAAAAAGTTATATAAATTGGTGTGTTATTTATGTATATATATGTGGATGGATGAGTTATATATACAAACAAATTGGTGTGTTGGAAATAACAAAGAGACAGAAGCAAGAGTTGAAATTGAAATTGAAATGAGTGGAAAAAATGAAAGAAGCCATCGCATGGGGTGTCGAGAAGCTAAAGTTCTTCGTGTCGAACCATATTTTTTAATCAAAACATACAGATACATTTATTGTCATTGACACGTATTTTAAATTTAAACTCTATCAGAAGCCAACATATTTTCTTAAATATGATATGTGTTTGACAAACCAAATGATAACATGCGTGTGAGTTGTAGAAAGAATCATCGTAGATATAATTGATACGAATACATTTGTTTGAGTGAAATTCATGAATTAGTAGAGTTATACATTTGTTTGCATGAAATTCATGAATTAGTAGAGTTATACATATTATATGTAACGTTTCCAACAATATATATATACAAAAACATATATCGACCAAAACAAACAATATAATGGTTTTGTGTTAAAACGTCGTTGTGTCACAACACACAAATTCGATCTAATGTAATCGTTGAAAAAGAAAATCATGTAGTATGTGTGCCAACAAAAAGGTTCAATGTAATAAATGACAAAATATTGGCAGAGTGTGGACATAACATGGGTTTATATTTGTGAACATTGTAATGATTGAATATACAAAGCTTTTATGGTAGATTTGTTCTGTGCATCCTATCAATTGTAAAATAAACAATAGAGAAAAATGGTGGAGAAGGTCAAAGACAAGTCACATGTGCATTGTGCACCATCTTCCAATGTAAAATCCAGAAAAAGACAACATCGATTAAGGCAATCTAAGTTTCTCCTCTTTCCCACACAAATACACATATTACCATAAACATGTCCTTCTTTGCTTTTAATCGAAGCATCATCCTTGGTTTTCAAATGTAATCAAAGAAAAATGTGTTACAAAGTTACCTACATTTAAATAAAAACAAATAAGTAATGAAATGATGAAGAGTCATTAAGTGAAAAGTGAATGTGAACATGTCTGTAATTGTGTGTGAGAAGAGGTAACTTAGAGCCAATGGGCTTGGAATATGCTTACCAGAGAAAGCAAGACTACTTTTTGAGCCACCAAAGGTAAAATTAAATGTAGGATTGCTTCAATTTCAAGCAAACGTTTCTTATTTTGACTAACCACTTGTTTTTGTTAAACAGATTTGAATCTCTAAATTATAATATATAAACATTCATGCTAAATAAGTAGTAAAAATGTAGATTCGATTGATCGTGTAAGTTACTATTTTATTTTCGTTGTTGTGAGTATAACATTTTTTCCTTACAATTCCATATGTATCATAAATTCCTAAATATAGAAATAAAAAGTAGATTCATTCTACCCAATTGGTTAATACTTTTTGCTATAGAGTGACTTTAAACTTTAAAGTGAGAGAGACAAGATTGAGAGACAACAAGAAGGAACTGTAGAGGTATCAATTGATATGTGGGCCTCCAACATAGATGTTTCAAAAGCCTTTAGTTAATAGAGAGATACTTGAAGTTAATGGGCCATTGTGTATATTCCTTGTATATGGGCCTTAAAATAGGTATGTGTGGATTAAATCCAAGAAGTAATGTGAGGAAAGGCAAGAAATAATGATGAGAAGCAAAGAATGAGAGTGATAGATAGGTAAGTAGTGAGAGAATGGAAAAAAAGAAAGAGGGTAAGAGAAACATAGAAACCTTCCATGTTTGGCAATTTCATCTTGGAACTTGATTCACTCTCTCTTGTCTTCTTTGTGCATCACAAGAACAACAAATAAGGTACCATCAAATCAAAAACGCTTGAAACTTGATACAAAAAAGAAGTGATGTGTTACTTAGGATTATTTTCAAAATGCTAATGAGTTTGGAAGTGTGAGAGAGTGTTCATTGATTCACTCGTACTGCATCAACTGTCTAGTCAGCACGTGTCGTTACCAAATTCTCTCTCCCCCAACACCAAAAAGCAACCAATCCTCTCTCTTTGTATTTTAAAATGAAAGAGAGAGAAGTACTGTGATCCCATCAACAACAACAAACTCAGTTTCTCTCACCACTTGATTCTCTGTTTTTCTCAACGACGAAAGATTTCAATCTTTAACCTCTTTTACTTTTACTCTTTAATTACTCTCAATCACTACACTCATTTACTTTTTATTCTTTGACAATTTAACGATAGTAAAGATTCAAAAAAGAAAAAACAGATTAGCAATGTACTTATCGGATAATGGTACCAAATCCAATCCAAATGTTTTTTTTTGTCTGGTTACAAAATAAATAACTTTATTTCAATACCCATATGTTGTTTTTACTTAGTAAATAACTAATTCAATTTGCATAAACTATTTAAATAATAATAAAAAGGAGCTTCTGTTCGTGTAGCATGCAAATAACGATGGAGCAAAAAGGATTAATTGGGATCTGTGAAATTCGTTAAAGCCAAAGAGAGAGAGAGAGGAGAAGAAGCTGAGGGCAAAAGAGTAACTTCAGAATCAGATATTCTCTGCAACAAACGACGCAAACAAACAAAAGCAACAACAGCTTAAACCCTTCCCATAAAACCCACACACATCCTTCACTCTTCTCTCTCTCTCTCTCGCTTTTTATTTGCTTTTACTCTCATCTTCTCTATCTCTCTTCCTCTGTAGCTTAAGAACCTCTCAAAAATGGCGGAACCACCACCGTCTTACCTTCATTTCGTAGGTCCTGCAAAAACTCGATCATCAAGCAAACGCCACTCTTTCTCCTCCTCTGCACATCCAGCTTCCCACCGTCTCTTTCCATGTCAGTACTGTCCTCGAAAGTTCTACACATCTCAAGCTCTCGGCGGTCACCAAAACGCTCACAAACGCGAACGCGCCGCTGCTCGTCGTAACCTCGGCGTCCTCGCTAACTCTCCACCCATCCTCGACGACAACAACACGTTTCTTCGTCCTTACCCTTGCTTTTACCAAAACCCATTTCAAGGATCTACTTCTGGAAACGAACCGCTTCAGGAACAGCCGACGATGATGACGATGGATGGCTACGATCCGTTTCATCCGTATCCGTATGTGTACCCTTTTGCATTATCCGGTAACAACAACGACGGAGGAAACGGCGTTATGGAAGAAGACGAGCCTCTCGATCTAGACCTTTCTCTCCGTTTATAAGTTATCTCTGCTTTCTTCTCTGTTTTGTTTTTTGTTCAGATGACTCTTTTAAGTACAACTTTGGAGCTATATATGTACTAGAGTTCCATGTCCTGCTTTTGATTTCCTTGAAAGATAAACTAGCTGCTACCTTTTTTGGATATTACTTATGACGATGATGATGATCGTTTCGATTTTAAGTTTCTGATGATACTTTTATCTTTCATGGATGATGCATTTTTGGAAGAACAAAAAAAACAGCAGATTTTGATGAATTAACGATCATCACCGTTACGAGTGATAATCGGAATGTTTTTGCGTTTTATCATTCATCGCCGTCACCTTAATTGGGAGATTAAAAAATCCGATCATGTCTGTGTCGGAGATCATTAGCACTACCGCCGTCAAAATCCCTTACCGCCTCTACAAAGTTGGTACGTGCGGAATCCAACATCTCATCATCATCCCACACGTGACGTTATTGTTATTCTGCTTTTTCCGCTTTTTTCCAAATTAAGACTACTAAACTGCGTGCCGTTTCCAAGCGCCTCACACAACAACCACTTCTTTTATTGTACGTGTGGAATCGAACATGTCATCATCACTTACACGTGACTAACTCACGTGACGTTGCGGTTATCCTGCTGTTTCCAATTTAAAATGCGGGCCGTTTTTTAGCTCCTCACACAACAACATTTCTTCTCCAACATAGCTAAACGCTTCCTTTATTAATTAGCAGCTGTTTTTTTTCTTTCTCTTCTAGTCCTTCCAAATTCTTTATCAAGGAAGATAAGTAATCACCCAGATATTACATTACTCTATACTCAAGTATCAGATTTTGTCTGACAAGAATACAAAATATTACATTACAATTATAAGTGGTAAAATACCCAAAGAATATGTGTAGAGAGAGTGCTTCTTTCTCAACGATCAAGGTCATCATCATCAACATGAGTAGCTAGTAGTCAAGAACTCAAGATGTTCTCTAAGCAAATGGGTTTGGTTTCATGAGGAAGAGACATCCTCTATTTCAGGCAGTTCAAAGTCGTCGGGTCTCAATGACAACTGAAAGTCTGGAAGCTCTGGCAAACACTGCATTGCCCTGTGGTTTTATCATATCATCACCTATCTTGTTTGATTCGTTAAAACAAACGCAAAAAAAGAAAACACTCTTAACGACTTACTTTTCTTCTTCTTCAAGCAAGTATCCATATGTCTGCGACTTTCTAAAAGCAACTTCTGGAATCTTCTGGCTCAAATGCTTCATAACACCCCACATAGGAGGAGCCCTGATAGATACAAAATAATTCTGAATCATTCATAATTCACATGTAGGATATCATACAACAACACAAACCTTGTGACAGGAGGAGCTAAGCAGAAGCTAAGACAGGCTTTTTTGCTTTCTCCTAGGATCTCTGCAGCTGCAAGGAAACAACACACAGCGCTCAAGTGACAAGCCGGCTCACTTCCCTTGTCTGTTACCAGTCCATGGTAGTAGTATGCTGCAGCCTGTTAAGAAAAAAGCAGAACATAATAGAGAGATATATTTTATGAAAGAACAATAGAGATGAATATATATCGGATCACTCTCAACAATAGCTTACATACACATACAATACCTTTGCTTCCAGAAACTTCCAGTAGATAAACCGGAGAAGTTTCTTGGCGCATCCATGGCTAACTGCTTCACAACTAGACAAGCAGTGATATGCCTGAAATGATAATGAGATCATTTTATAGCAAATTAATAATTAAAACAGAGAAAAGACATATGATTGCCCCGAAAGCATGCCACAGTTATAAGAAGCTGAAGATTGTTAAACTATGAGGAGGACCTGAGTGAAGTAGATGACTTGCTCACATGCAATTCTCCTCTTCACAGACAATGTTGCTTTCTGACTATCAACTGCTAATCCAAGTTGAATCTCAGTTCCCTGCAGTGAGATTCAACCAAACTTACAAATTGAAAACATATATACAAGATTCAGGTTTAGGAGTCACAGTTTCAAAGTAAGCATGTGTGTAACCTGGCCTAGTGCTTGTATAGAGAGAGTTTGTAATACACTTTCCTGCATATCATCTGGCAACTTACTCCTGCATACATATAGCAAATTTTCAGATATGTAAGTATTAATGTGATCCTAGAATTTATGTATTTGTGCTTCATACTTTATATCATGAGGAAGTTGAGTCAGAATCTCTCGGACGCAGAACTCCAAGTATCCAGATGCCTTGAGCAGCAAGTCAACCGCATCTCTCCTGCAATCTGTTTGAAAGTGACAGGTTAATTAGTTTTTTGTAAACACAATAAATTAAAATAAAAGTGTGAAAGTCAACGAGGCCACACCAGTGGAGACCACACGGACGCCATTGCCAGAACCAGAAGCATAGCAATCCTTTGGAATCATGAGAGAGTTAGCTTCAGTCAATGCCAAAGCAGCCATCATGTGGATCACTATCAACATCTCCATCCAAAGGTTTGTGCAACATATCTCTGCCTGTATACACCCTTCACATTGTTAAGATTTTAATGATACTAGAACAAACAAAATGAATATCCTTAGGATCAGCTTAATTTAAGCAAAAACCGAACTTACTCGTCGACCATCGCCAAGGGTCCTCCATTTGAGCTCTACGCAGCCCTCCATTCCATCTTTACCTGTAGAGTTAAATATTCTAATATCACCATTTGAATATACTAAACTGTTTAAGTTAATCAAAACTTGCAAACACGAACTTTTCTTGATAAGACCGGATAGAAGTGACAAGTACTCCTCCAAAGCTGTACGCAACTCAGAGATGGCTGAACCCCCTGCAGTAGAAAAGATGGAACCTTATGTCTTGACACGCAAGAAAAGAGGAAGAAGTTGGTCTAATTTCTCTATACCTGTGTCCTCAGCTACCAACTCAATCTGATTTCTTAAACATGTCAACCGATTGATGGTTGTCTTGGGAGAAACACCTTTGAGTTGGCGCTGAAGATCAGACTGAACAGGAACACGGAACTGTAGAACAAACACTACAGATTCTTGAATGATCCTCTTCTTGTTCTTCCTTCCCACAACAGCAATAGTAGATTGAGCACACCCCATGCTCTCTTTCTCTCTCTCTCTCTCTCTGCTATGATCTTTTGCTCACAAAATCATCCTACACAACATTGACATATATATATGTCAAAATAAGGATGTTTTGGAACAACCTGAAGCAGATAGATCCGGATTAATTTTGAAGCTCTAAGTAAAATATAAAAAGAACAATCTGGAAGAGAGAATCTCAGAGAGCTAACCAGAAGAGATAAGTAAGCATGTGATGATGGGAAGAGAAGATTTACTCAGGTTTCAGAGTTCGATGCAAATCCCTCCACATGCTCTTATATTCAACGATAGATATACGTGATTTAGTTAACCAACAAAGGAAAATCACATGCCTTTCGGTTTAATCCAAGTTTTAATTATGTTTCTTACGGGTAGCTGTGAATTCTTATTCTATGTCCCCACCCACTTGCCTACTTTTTATTGGCTCTCCTGTTTTAGTTTTAGTACTTCCTTCCTCGTTGACTTCTTTCCTTAACTTTCCCGCCACCTTGATTAATTGAATCAAATCAACTTTATCAGTTTTTACCCTCTTTTCTTACTCCAACCAAAAGATTGTTAGAAATGAAAATGAGATTATGGTAACAAAACCTCCATTGATTCGAGTCAATATGTCTTTTGAATGATATGAATCGTTGGCTATTACATCTTAAGTAGACTTTATAATTAGACGAGATAATTAATAGACAAAGTCATCTATGATTATAAAAGTATTAGAGAATATTTGGATCCAATCGAAATGTGGTGTGGGAAAAGAAACATGTTAGATTGTGGCAGGAGACAGGCTGTGTTATCTTCATTGTTCTACTGCAAGTGCAAACACACTTCCCTTCTTTAATTTGGACGGTATATTAATACACTTTATTATTAGAATGGGCTTTTATAAGTAGGCCCATTATCAGGTGAAAAACAATTGGGCCCATCATTGACTTTTTTTGTTAATGGGTGGTGGTGGTGGTGATTAATATCGTCGTCGGAGGTTTCTTGAGCTGAAGAAAACATTCGTAGATCTATTTCCGCATCTGCTTAAACACCTACATCGTCGTAGATCGCAAACCATGGCCGTCGCTGTAGCTAAGCTTCTGATCTCCGCCATGGCGGTTTTCATGCTTGTTTCTGCTTCGTTCGCGACCTCGGAAGTGCCGTTCATGGTGGTTCACAAGAAAGCCACTCTCAACAGGCTCAAATCTGGCGCCGAACGCGTCTCCGTTTCCTACGACATCTATAACCAAGGATCCTCGTTAGTTCTCTATCCTTCATCTAGTTATTTCCCGAATCCGTTTGATTTCTCCATTTTCATTTCCGATCCGTGTTAATTTCTGATTGCATGGAGAGATTGGTCAATGTAGAATTAGGAGATTATGCTTGAGCTATCATTAGATCTACCGTATGCGTATCAGTTAAACGAAACGCCATTTGATCTGATCTCATTGTTTATCGGAATTTTGGATTTGGTTTGTGAATTTTGTATCTGCCGGCTACGATGACTTTGAGATTTTTAATGAATGTCAGCTAAAAGCGTCAGATATTTGTGGTGTTTGCTCTCAGGTCGGCGTATGATGTGACTCTGACAGATAATAGCTGGGATAAAAAGACTTTTGAAGTTGTTAATGGAAACACTTCAAAATCATGGGAAAGACTTGATGCGTGAGTTTCTTCCTCAATCATAAAATCTTATATTGGCCTGCTTTAGCTTTTACTCTCGTCACTAATCTAATATTTGCTGTGCAGAGGAGGTATTCTGTCTCATTCTATCGAATTGGAGGCCAAGGTTAAAGGAGTCTTCTACGGTGCTCCTGCTGTCGTTACTTTCCGCATCCCCACTAAGCCAGCTCTTCAGGTTTGCCATTTTTAAGCTCCCTTCATTCTAGTTCTTGGAACTGGTTGAAGCAATAAACCTCCCCAATTAATCTTTCTAATCAGAATTACTTTCTGTTGTTGTGGCCGTTATTTTACTAAATATTTGGTTTTGTGATGTAATCGTGTATTATGGTTTTATTGTTTGTAGGAAGCATACTCAACTCCACTACTACCTCTAGATATCCTCGCAGACAAACCTCCAACGAAACCTTTGGACGTGGTAAATTTGACCTTCTAAGGACTATTCTTTCAATCATCTAGTCAGAGTTTTTTTCTTTTCTTCTCAATATTGACTTTCATTGCTATCTTCTGTTGTGTCTTGGATGTTGCTCTTGATGCTGCCAAAATAATCTCAGGCCAAGGTAACTCAATGACCGATGTGTAATTCTCACTTCCCAGTGAAATCATCAAATATATATCAGTTTCTCATATTACCGTGTTTCAATTGTTGCAGAGGTTGCTGGCGAAATATGGATCACTCGTCTCCGTGATCTCCATGGTGGTTTGTTTCATATACTTGGTGGCAACACCTAAGTCCAACGTATCAAAGGCAAGCAGCAAGAAGAAGCGTTAAGTTAGTGAAATGAAAGGTGAGAAAGGTTGGTACGGTGCTGTTTTCTGTTTAACAGTTAAACACAGTTTCAAAACTTGTAAGAATTAGAGAACACACTTTAATTTTGGTGTTGCAGAGGACATACTTCAAGTTCAAAGAGTTATTTTGGTTTTACTTAATCTCTTTGTGAGAGCATAGTCATGGAGTTCTCTTTTATTTGGGTTATGCCTTTTGCTTATGGTTTTGGTAGCATTATCTTTTACACATGTTGATAATCTTTGTTGTGTTAACTTGTGTTTGTTTCTGTCTAGTTTCATTGCCTGTTCTGTTTGCTTTGTAGTCTGTTTAATACCACATTTTTATTTGTTGTTGTTGTAGAGTCTAGTCTGGTTATTGGTTAAGTATTATGATTTCGCTTAGAAGTTTTTTTCTGTTTTGATAATTGCTATGTTTTCTTTTGTTGAAGTTTGAAAAAGAGATTCTTGCTTAAAATTGAAAGAGCTGTTGGGATGTATATGTTTGCTGTGTTGATCCCATTGAGATTGCATAAATTGTTATGTGCTTTATCGTTCGTGATTCCCTTAAAAGTTGGCAGATGTGTGATTCCCTTCAATTTAAAGTTAGCATGTTATTAGTATAAGCGGAGCAGAAGAGTAAGTTTGTTATGCTACTAAAAGAAAGAAGACTAGGTTTGTTAAAAGGGATGTGACTGGTCAGGTGTTTAATTGGATTTTGAGTCTGTTACAAACAACATATAGAAGAATGTGTACTAAGTAGCTTATAAACTTCTTTAACGCCTTTATATGGAACATTTCTTAGATAGCTTTTAAGGTGTTTTGTTTTTTGCTTCAGAAACCTGTATAAATTAAAAAAATGAGGAATAATTTTGTTTATAAGATGCTTCGAAAACCTGGATACTACTATTACTTATAAGATGCTTTTAACAAAATTTGTAGGTATCATATGTATTAACCTACTAGGCATTTGAAAGCCGGTCCTATAGCTCTTTCGCTTTATGAATACTTAGAAACAATTTTGCACAGACAAAAAGAATTATTGAAAATACTACATGAAAAAAAAAAAAGAGAAACGATGGTTTGGGTCTTAACTTTTTCAAGTTAAACAAATTTGACTTTGTTTTTAGACCAAGTAGTCAAATAAGTTGTGATAAGTTTATTTTTCCGGGTTGGAATAGTGCAGCTTTTGCCATGTTTATCAAGAGTTCAAGACGGGATTATACAACAATCAGACTAGAGTTAAAAGAGATAATCAATAAAGCACGCACAACTTTCACACTATGTTAATTTAGGGCATGACTGGTTTAAACGCAGTGGGTGCGGTTGCGGTTGCGTTATCAAGCGTTTTGAACGACTGGTTGAGCGTTTGATAATGGATGCGTTTGCGAAAATTTTATGACTGGTAAACCAGCGGGTACGATAGTAATTAAATAAAAATAACCAAAATAAATATAATATATTACTATTAAAAGAAATAAAAATACAATATATTATGATAAACTGATAATATTAGAAAAATTGATTTTTTGACCAAACAAAAATACAATATATCATCTCGTCCGGCCAAATGATTTTCTAATCGAGAAAACAAATCGAAAAATGTATTCAATCAAAAAACTCAAAACAATACAAAATAAAATAAAAACAACGATGCCATGAAATAGTAAAAGAATTACACTAGCTAATGAATGAATAAAAGGATAGATGATACTTATGTTTGATTCTTGATTTTGATTTTCATCGGATGCCATAATTGAGAGAATAGAGTTACAATATATTGATTAGGGTTTTCTAATAAAA
>Ga0041059_1000019_pt1 | contig 67396 bp, 63 predicted proteins | sample AraColnosormetaG_FD_56232 | JGI IMG/M metagenome (GOLD analysis project Ga0041059, IMG submission 56232) | Arabidopsis roots microbial communities from North Carolina, USA - Col MF nosort | ecosystem: Host-associated > Plants > Roots > Unclassified | place: USA: North Carolina | collected...
CCAATAAAGAGATAGTATTTTTTTTTTTTTGTCATCAATGCAATATGCAATATACACAATAGGAAAATTTCTTATGATTTTTTTATATCAAAAAGATATTAATATTTGTGCTTATTATTTTTTTAAAACCTCAAGTGGATAATAAAGGGAGAAACTTTTAATATAATATATATGAAACTGTTAATAAGAAAGTTATAATAAAAGGAGAAAAACCATTAAAAACAAAAATCAGAACATTAAAGTATTTGAAGAATATATATTTTTAAGAAATTTTTTAACTGGACCAATGCCTAGAAAAAAGGTTTAATGGAGTCAGATGGAAAAAAGAGAAATTTTAAAATTTTATCATATGATTATTACTAATAAGTAATAACCATAAACAAAAAAAGAAAACAAAATTGACAAGTGGATGGAACATCCTTAATTACTGGTGTGTATAAGTAGATCTAACAAGACAAACAAATTATTAGAAAACTTTCCAAAATATTGGTCTGAAATTCATGGATTTCGTTCTCAAAATTCGGCGCATTCATCTTTATACTTTATGTAGTTCAATCTACAGAAACCGTAGGAGAGACGAAATCTTTTAAGGTAATTGAAAGAATAATAACACATATATGTATATAGAGATCCAATTCTTAAAATAAAACTATGAAGATTAATTTACAGTAGTAATTTCAAATCTATTTTCCACAGCTAAATGAGAAGATCATATACGATTGTGTGGATATATATAAACAACCCTCGTTAAGTCATCCACTTCTCCAAAACCATAAAATTCAGGTATCCATTCATCAAAAACGAATATTTTCATACATGTTTTCTGTGTTTTTCCCAACTTTGTTTATTTTTACATTTGCTTTATAGTTAGAATATATTTGAAGAATTTGATATGTCTATATACGTATAATATTCTATTTCCTTAAATTTTGAGCAAGATTACTCTTTTCTATTTTATTGGTTTTGCATATAACAAGCAATTGATTTATTTGACTCAGAAAATCATTATACCGCATGACAAACCATCCAATGAATGTTTTTCATTATTAGTTAGTATTTTTTTTTTCTCAAACATTATTATCAGTTAGTATTAGTTTTAATTTTCTTATAGAGTCTAATATACATCGTCTAATGTTAAAAAGTAATTTTTTATTGAGTAAAAGTTAATTACATAAGTTTAATACTAACTCAATATATACATTTTGTGGAAATGAATTTTGAAATTTTAAAGAAAGATTTTTTTTCCTGTATAAAAAACATAATTAGAGTTGATTGTTTCAATTAACTTTTAAAGTTACATTTCTTGTGGTTTGTGCAAACTTTTTTCGATAATATCTAATATGTTTTAGTAACCATTTCACGTATTTATCGTGTATAATTCTATAATTTTGAATAGATGAAACCATCTTTTTCGATCTCTAAACCAAAAAGTCAAGTTAAAAATAAAATTGAGGGTAAAAAGATCATCGAATGTCCAAATGGAACGGTTCCTATATTAAGAAATACAAAAGAATATGTCGCAAGAGCCCAATATTGGGAGAAAAAGCATTTCAACCCGCATACCGTCGGAAGTCATGGGACACATGTAAACAAAATACTTGAATTAATTACTTGAGTTACAAATGTGTATATTTGGAAAATATGTATGATATATTTTTTTTGGAAATTTGAAGTATGCTGGAGTTAAATCACAAGGTGATGGTCCTTATCATGGGTTGGCAGCTTATATGAGTGTGCATGATTTGAATATTAGTAGGGACCAAACTTCATATGCTAGCATTTTTGTTGGTAGTGGAGACAACAAGAAAATTAATTTTATTCAAACCGGTTGGATGGTAAATTTTATGTTGATGTTATTAAATTTATATATATATATATATATTTATATATATTGGTTTTAAAAATAGGTTACATTACTATGACTTACAGGTGAATCCAAGTTTATTTGGTGATGGACGTACATGGAGTTTTGGGGTTTGGAAGGTACATCTAGATACAAATACTTCTTTATCTCGTTTCCCATGAAATGCTAAATATTCTCGGAATTTTCTTTTGTAAATACTAAATATATACCCTTTTGATTGCAAAATAATTTATCTATAGGGAAATAATTTGACACTTAGTATGTGTTTTACGCTTCTATCTTTTAATGTACATTACATTTTACTATTTTTTCAATTATCATATGGAATATATTAATATATTAAGATTAAATATTGGCAGGGTGCCAATGGAACTGGTTGTTATAATACAATATGTCCGGGTTTTGTTCAAGTGTCAAAAACTGATCTTTTAAGTGCACCTTTTCCATATCCACACAAAGGACAAGAAAGAGCTGTTTATGCTAGCATTGTACAGGTAATATACATACATTACATTTTAGTAGCAAATATGTTATGTTGGTAAATCAAATTTGACATGTAGGTCTTTTTAACTATATATTGAAGGAAAAAGATATAGGAAATTGGTGGGTAACCGATGTAAGATATGACAGACCAGATGTGCATATTGGTTATTGGCCAAAAGAACTATTTGATCTTATAGGTAATAGTGTAGACATGGTTGGAGTTGCAGGAGCAGTCCAGGCTTCTCCTTCTGGTATAAGTCCACCAATGGGTAATGGTCAACTACCAAGTGAAGATGAAAATAAGTCTGCACACGTTAAAGGCGTCCAAATAGTACATTCTGATTTTAAATATAGTAAGAAACTGAAGTTAGAAAAACTATTGGACGACAACAAATGTTATGGCTTAAAAGATGGAAAGAAGCAGTTTTTTAAAGAATCCAATTTGTTCACATATGGTGGACCTGGGGGTAACTCTTGTGGAATCTAATATTACAAAAATGATGTTTTCGGTTATTAGAATAAATAAATAATTTGGACTTAATGTTTTCTCTTCAATATCTATGTATCAGGATTTGTGTTTCCTACATGCTCTGATCATTAGTATATTTGGTTTACTACAAAGTTGCTATATTTCCATTAGTTGATTAACGAATTCATGATTTCAGTTAGGTTTAGGCAAAAAATCAAGGACTTGAAAACCCGAATCGAAACCGATAAAAAAAGCTGATTCGAAGCGGGTACAAGTATTAGCTATTTATTCTATTGGGTCTTAAATGATCATATTTGTGGGTATAAGATAAAATCCGATACCCAAACGGATATTCGTTTACCCAAGATTACATATACTTATTCGTAGATTTATACATATACAATCTTACTGTATATTTAATATTTGAACTAAATACATTTATATCCAAATATCCAAAAAGAATTACCAATAACTAAATGCATTTGTATTTATATGCAAGATACTTATAATTTTTTTGGATATTGAGACAAAATTTTGGTTTTTTTGGGTAAATTTTGGTATTAGGGTAAAATTTTCGGATATTTTGGTGAATTTTTGGCTACTTGGGTAAAAACTTCGGGTATTTGGATAAAATTTCGTGTATTTGAATAAAGTTTCAACTATAAGGATATAAAATATCTGAACCCGAAGGATACCTAATTTTTTCGAGTATTCAGCAGTTTTGAAATTATATACCCGAACCGACACGAACCCGATTAGACCTGAACCAAAACCAAACCGATACTTTAGATTTACCCTATTAAATGCTAAACTTCTTTACTCGAAAGACACATACCCGATCGGATTTTACCCGATCGGATTTTACCTGAACCTGACCAGCATACCCGAATACCCAGCCCTAATTTCAGTAATTAAAGAGAAAGAAACCCAAAGCATAATAGCGACTGAGTATATCATGTAATGTGTTATATCCCTCACATGCAACCAAAGCATGATATTGACTGACTAGCGAGCATATATTAAAATGGAAATCTATGGTATATGGCATAATATCGAAAATCTAGTATTAAAGAAGAAAAACAACAAAAAAAAACTAATAAAGTAAACACAAATACAACTAGCAAGTAAAAAACAAGCGTCAATTGAGTCCAACAAAAAAAACATGCGTCAATTTAAAAGGAATTTATTGGGAGGAAATCTTCCCAAAAGAGCGATGATCGCCTAAAAACTGATGCGATTTTGGTTTGGATACGTAGTTGGCACGAGCATACGATCCAAGACGAGTCTCAATAACTTACATCACGCGAAGTCACTGAAACCGTTCAAAGCAGTGATCGCTGTGGAACTTGTTTTAATTTGTATTTACCATCATGCCGCTATCAAACTTGTGCACCATTCTAGAGAAGATAATGAGTAATGACAAACAAGTAGAGTATTGTTACATGAATGTTGTTTGATTTCCAGTACAGAAATCATGGCGTTTATTTAGGTTCAATTGTTATAGGTTTTGCTCACAAATTGCTTGAAAGTATCACATGAACTTGTCCTCCTCCTTTGATCATAACTTTGTTGTAAAGTCTAAGTTTGATAGCGGGCCATGCCATTAAATACACGGACGCAGGGGTTTGGTGTCATTAAAGTAAATCCTCGTATTGTTTTATGTCTTGTTCGTTTAAGTTTCTAATTTGTGATCAGAAGAAAAAATAAAAACTCATAACAGGGAACTATAATTAAAACTAAAGAAGATTTAACGTACATTGATTTTACACAGTAGATTTAGTTTTCTTTTGTAAATACACATTATATATTTTTATTCAACGAAAACAATATCAATTGTCTCTACAAAAACCAACGGCCAGTACTCTTTTGCCCTAAAAAGACCGTAACCCTAATTTTCACACAGAGAATCTAACGATTCAAAACAGGAAAAAGAGTTAGTGATCACGAAATGGAGAGAGAGAGAGATATATAGTCAGACATGTTTTATTTAACTGTGTTTTAGAGCTGAACTGGATCTCAGCTAAACACAAAAAATTTCAAGAAAGTTTAATCTTAATCGTATAATCGAAACAAATTCCTTTCCGGTATTACCGAAACAAAGAAGCCATCATAGCACTCAACTTGACAACATATCGCTTACGAAATCTTCCCATGGTCTCAAACACATCCTCGGAAGCATACGCTAAATCTCTAGATTCACTTGACAACAAAGACGGCAAAAGCTTCATCGCAATGGCTATGGATCTTCTTCCTCAGTTTCTGCATACTGACATGTCATGCATCGGTATGTGAGGATTTCTCATGAGGGACTCTTTCATTGGTTGGTGATAGGCTGATAGCTAGGGTCGATTCTAGATGATGGATTTATTATTAGTAATATAGGTTTTATTTAATTGTGTCTTCTTTACCAAACTCGAAATTTAAAAAAATCTCAGATAAGAGCTAAGCTGAACTGGATCTCAGCTAAACACAAAAATCTTCAAGAACCTTTTGTCTAAGTACAGTTCTAGATATGTAGATTTATGATTTACAATTTCTAGATTCATAAATTAAGCTTCTACAAAACGGGCGCTTGTACATTTTCTAACTATTTTTCTTATAACTTGCTTATGTTTTCCATATATTTTGCATAGTTTTTTTCAACTTGTTTTCTTTTAATCTTATTTCAAAAAATTAAACATATCATTAGATATAAGCTTTTTCCACTTAGAATGTCGCATAACTACTTACTTTTTAGAAATATTTCTACTAAACCCAAATAGGGTAAAAGGGGATAACGCTGATACCACTTTAAATTTCTAATCTAAAGGTGACGTTTTATTATGACAGAGAAAATACGAAATAGACGATATTATGTTATATAGCAAGCCTTTTGACTTTATAGAAGTGAGAAGCGAGGATTAAGGGGTCAAAAAAATGAAACATATATAGAAAGTAAACTTTGAAAAATATAGGAGTTGGTGAAGAAAATGAACATGTTGGAGTCGAGGATTCCCTAATATGTTCTAGAAAATATGAGCTTTTAGCAACTATAAACGCGTCTTGGTCCATCTTAGCTTACTTTTTGTATGAACGCAAGACAAATATTGGAATGACTGCAAAATAAAAAAAAAGCGAAAACCAAATATTGGTCAATCGAAAAGTAAGTGGAGACAATAAAAGGCGAGCAAGAAAACCTCAATGCTTTCTTATTTTAAAACTATTGAAATTCACTGCAAAACAAAAACAAAAAAAATGCTTATTTCAAATCGGACATATGTGCTTACGACTAATGAATAATTAATTCAATCCATGCACTAGCAGCAATCCTTATCCATGATCGTTAAATTAAATTATTACTAATAGACTTTAAGCATTCCTTACACTAATAATGACAGTTTGGTACCTATTTGAGGTGGGTTTTTACTATTACATACACTAAAAATGACAGTTCGGTACCTATTTGAGGTGGGTTTATTCTCTGTAATAGTTTATTTGAAAATTTCACTCTTCTTAAATTAGTATTAAAAAAAATCTTGTTGACTTATATAAATTCAAGTTGGGGGGTCCAATATGGCTGCCAAGTTTGATCCTCCGACAACATTCCCGCAGCCTCAAATACAATTATTTGTTTTTTTTTTCCCTTTGATTTGTGACATTGTACAATTATTATGATTTGTTTCTATTATCATCGTATATTCGTACATTTAAAAAAATAAAAAAAAGGGGAAAAGAATCATTTACATAAATAACAATTCATAATGTAATATCGCACCGAGTTTTATAGAAGTCTACACATATCTAATCTCAAAATGAAAGTGGCTTACATGTTTCTTAAACTTTTATTAAATTTGTTATATGTTTGGTGGGAAAAAATAACCAATAATGAAAAAGTGAAAGTTGTCTACACGAGGTAATGGATGAAGAGAGGGACCTACGACGAAGGATGACTCCGTCCACGTTCTTCTTCACTGTTTGACAATAAGCTCCAATTTTCAGACTTTTCATTTCAAACTTGTGGGTCTCATTTTCCTCTGGCCTATATAAATCCACTATCCTCCACTTCTGTCTTTCATCATCATTCCACATAAACAAAATATCTTCTTGCTCATTATTCATCATCAATCTACTACTCCGTAAACTTTGCTTCCTCTGTTTGTATTAGCTCAGAAGAGATATGGGAAGTACTCCGACTGATTTACCCGGTGAGGATGTCGCCGATAACAGATCCGGCGTCGGCGGTGGTATTTCTGACGTCTACGGTGAGGATTCCGCCACCTTGGACCAGCTTGTCACCCCTTGGGTTACCTCTGTCGCTAGGTGAGTCAACCCACCTTTAGATCTCAATCATACCCTTTTGTTTTACTTTTTGTGATCCATCACAATTGCTTCAGCTAAGTAAAGTTTGCTTTTTTAAGTTTCTAAACTTACCAACTTCTGTGAAATATGAACTTAGTGTTTCTTCTTGTTAAAGTTCCGATTTTTCTGTGGGGCTTATAGTGGATTGAAATGTTTTTGTTTTGTTCAGTGGCTACACATTGATGCGTGATCCGAGATACAACAAGGGACTTGCGTTTACTGATAAAGAAAGAGATGCTCATTACTTAACTGGTCTTCTTCCCCCTGTGATTTTGAGTCAGGATGTTCAGGTAACTTGAGGTTTTATATAAAAGAACTCACTTTTGTTTAGTTTTTGAGTTGGGTTTTGTCTGTGTTAACTTCTGTTTTGTGGGTGATTTTATTAGGAGAGGAAGGTGATGCACAATCTCCGTCAGTACACTGTTCCTCTGCAGCGTTACATGGCCCTGATGGATCTTCAGGTCAGTGATTGTTCTTCGAATTCATGTTTAGTAGAGTAGAGAATGTGTCCAAAGCTTTGTTTGGTTAGTTTTTCTTTTCTTACAACTGGTGGCTTATGTATCTGAATCTTGCAGGAAAGGAACGAGAGGTTGTTCTACAAGCTTTTGATTGATAACGTTGAGGAGTTGCTTCCAGTTGTGTACACACCAACAGTTGGTGAGGCTTGCCAGAAGTATGGGAGCATTTTCAGGAAGCCACAGGGTCTCTACATCAGTTTGAACGAGAAGTGTGTTTTAAAATCTCTTTAACCAGGTCGGTTCCATTTTGTTTCTTTAAACTAATGTGAATGGATGTTCTTTAGGGGCAAGATTCTTGAAGTTTTGAAGAACTGGCCCCAGAGAGGAATCCAAGTTATTGTTGTTACTGATGGTGAGCGGATTCTCGGTCTGGGAGATCTTGGTTGCCAGGTAATAAATAAGTTCTTGAGTTACACTTGAAACTTAAACATTTTGTGTTGAAAGTTCACATCTATCATCTGTTTGAACGATTTCAATATTTTCCAGGGAATGGGAATTCCAGTGGGGAAACTTTCTCTTTACACCGCTTTGGGAGGAATCCGTCCATCAGCTGTAAGCACTAGAACAAAAGCTGCTCTAGAAATTGGTTCTACTTGATTGATAACTCAATAACTGTTTTGATCCTAAATGAAAATCGGCTTTCAAATGCAGTGTCTTCCAATCACCATTGATGTGGGTACAAACAATGAGAAGTTGCTAAATGATGAATTCTACATCGGTCTTAAACAGCGAAGAGCAACTGGCCAGGTTTACTAATCAATTCCTATCAGTGTTTTCTCTTCTTATAGCAAATACTATGATTTTTCAAAAACTGAGAAGTCTATTTGCTTTTGTGATTCAGGAATATGCTGAATTCCTGCACGAATTCATGTGCGCTGTAAAGCAGAACTATGGAGAGAAAGTGTTGGTTCAGGTGAGCCATAGGATACTCTCTTAAGAACTATGATTGTTGTCAGAACTACGATAAAAGATGTCCGGAATTAATATCATACACTCATCTTTTCAGTTTGAAGATTTTGCAAACCACAATGCGTTTGACCTTTTGTCTAAGTACAGTGATAGCCATCTTGTCTTCAATGACGATATCCAGGTAGCATCTTCTCCTCAAGATTGATCTTTTTTTTCTTAAATTTTTGGTTGTGATGTCAGAGTGCTTACCAAGAACTTGATTTTGTTTTCTGTAATTGCAGGGTACTGCATCCGTGGTGCTTGCTGGGCTTATTGCCGCTCAGAAGGTGCTTGGTAAAAAACTGGCTGACCATACCTTCCTGTTCTTGGGTGCCGGAGAGGTGAGACCAGAAAGCATTATACTCTATAAGCTTATAATTCTTACATTTATTTTTTGCTGCTTACACTTTATCTCGCTGATTCTTTGAAGGCTGGAACCGGTATCGCTGAGCTAATTGCTCTTAAGATTTCGAAAGAGGTTAGTCAATCTGGGAGTTTTCTTGCATTTGATCTGTTTTTTGGCTAAGAGTATGTGATTGATCATATCTGTTTTTTTTTTTGTAGACTGGAGCTCCCATCACTGAGACCCGGAAGAAGATTTGGCTTGTGGACTCCAAGGTATTGTTAGGCGCCAACCACCAAGATCAGTCTCATCTTTTTTAGCTATACCGTTCTTGTTCATATATGTTTCTCTTTTGAACATTATTTTGCAGGGACTGATTGTTAGCTCACGCAAAGAATCTCTTCAGCACTTCAAGCAGCCATGGGCACATGAGCACAAACCTGTGAAGGACCTCATTGGTGCTGTTAATGTACGTGATGAACTGATCTTTAAATTGCTTGATAGTGAATAGAGAATCTTTTTGTTCACTGTTTGTTGAAACTTTTTCAAACAGGCAATCAAGCCAACCGTTCTCATTGGAACATCCGGTGTGGGTCAGACTTTCACAAAAGAAGTTGTCGAGGCCATGGCTACCAACAACGAGGTTTCTTCTTGTTCTTACTCTCTGCTTTTTCAGAAAACAAGGTATTTATGCTATTTTTCTAATGCTGGTCTTGGTGTTGGCTTATAGAAACCGTTGATTCTTGCTCTCTCAAACCCTACTTCTCAAGCTGAGTGTACTGCTGAACAGGCTTACACATGGACCAAGGTATAATATTGTCTCATATGACATCTAAATGTGATTCATGTCCTCACTCCTGATTATACAACAAAATTATAATTTGGTTTTCATGCTGCTCCTCGAATCTAATCATATATTGTGCTTAAAAAAAGGGTCGTGCAATCTTTGGAAGTGGAAGCCCATTTGATCCTGTTGTGTACGATGGCAAAACCTACTTGCCTGGCCAGGTTCGTGCTATTTCAACAACTTCTTCTCTCTCAACTTTGTACATCTGACAATCTTAGAGCTCACATCATATTTCCACTATCCTACTTAACTTCAGGCAAACAATTGCTACATTTTCCCTGGTCTGGGTCTTGGTTTGATCATGTCTGGGGCAATTCGTGTCCGTGATGACATGCTCCTCGCAGCTTGTAAGTAAAAATAAACTTCAGAAAATCAAACATGGATACTGATAAAGACACTTAAAGATTCTCAATGTCATCTCTCTCTCATGTTTTCAACAGCTGAAGCATTGGCCGCACAAGTGACAGAAGAGCATTACGCCAATGGTCTGATCTACCCGCCATTCTCAAACATCAGAGAGATCTCTGCTAACATTGCAGCCTGTGTCGCCGCCAAAACCTATGACCTCGGTTAGTTGAATGAAACTGTCTTAACTCTTTTAATGAGACTGTCTGAACTCTCTAATCTCAAGTTCTAAAATCGATGTATTGTGGTGTAGGATTGGCGTCGAACCTGCCACGTGCAAAGGATCTTGTCAAGTTTGCAGAGAGCAGCATGTACAGCCCTGTGTACAGAAACTACCGTTAAAAAAGTTTTGTTGAAGAAACCTGCAGATTATACTATTCACAACCCTTGATAGTTTCTTAAGGCTTGTATTTAAGTTTTTTGTTTGTTTGTTTGTTGTTTGTTTTCTCTTCTACATTATGATGCTGTTTGTGAACTCTCTCTCTGTCTTTGCTGATAAATAATAAATTGTTACTAATATAATCTACAAATCATTATTGTCTCAAAGTTACACTTTCCATCCCACATCACAAAATCGATCAACTTGTCTTGGAAGGGAATAATATGCTTTTTTCTGCCACTTGTTGTATCTTATTGGTTGTTTTATTAAAATGGTATAATTGTTGCAGAATTAAAGAACTTGTATCATTATTTTGAAGAGTTTATCAAAAGTTTCATATAGATAATAGGACTATAGAAGCATAGCTGAATACTCTTTTGAAAGTGGTTTCTAAATTGTACTGAGCAAAATGTTCTAAAAACAACAAAACTCCTAATCTTAAGCTAATGATTTTGGCATTTTAGGTAACTACTTGTTATAAATAGCTAAAACAATAACAAGAATCTCTAAAACTCGTCTTCACGTTTTGGTTAAAATCGAAAGCTCAAACAATCCAAACCAAAACTAAACCGAAACAAGATGTCAAAAAAATAAATAAACACCTAAACCGAAACCAAAGTTAAAACAACTGAAAATGGGCTGAACGGTCCCTTTAATCTGAGATGTAATAAGGCCCAAATAGTAACTGTAGATGGGGACAATTGTAACGAAATCAAATTGCGGGCGAAAATCGAACTAAAGAAATAAGTAGAGGGACGAATAAAATGGTTAGAAGGTTTTAAGAATAAACCGCGTCGCGTCTCTTTTCTGGAAAAAACGAGAAACTGTGATCTTGGCCCTTTTATTACCCCTATCCTCTTCTTCTTCAATCTCTCCGATCAAAATCCTTTTAAGCTCTGTAGACCCAGGTATGTTCCTTCAGCTTTTCTATTCGCGAGAAAATTACGAGTAAAGGATTGCTTGAAATTGAACTTGGATCGTTCTGTTACTGCTTTCTTATTGCTATCAGATTTTGATTCTCTAAGGAATTAGATATTTTCTTTGTTGATTGATTTGTTTTGAACACGTATTATTAATCCTAGTCTTTGTTTCTACATTATAGGAACGTTTCGATTTGAATTAGCTAAAAACCTCAATTTTATTTGCTCTTTTGCATATCTGAAATTGGAAGCTGATGATATGTGGATGTTAATTGGCTCTAGTTACTTGGATCTGTGAATAATTATTTGCTAATTTGGAGCATGTTCCTTTGAATTATCTTCTGATTGTCTAAGTATATTTGGAAATGTGTTTATATTCTCATTTGTGTGATCAGGTTACGCAGAGAAGAAGAACAGAACAAGGAATTATATAATCATTGGCTTGATCAATCTGAATTGCAGTTCATGGCGCTAAACCCTCAATTACTACCCAATGGGATGCCTGTTCCCTTTGTTAATGAAATGTTCGTCCTAGTCCGAGATGGTGTTGAGTTTGAAGTCGACAAGATCCCTGGGTTCGTGTTCCCTTCTCTCGTCACGCATGTTTTGGATCTCCTTAAGTGGTTTATTGATTTGATGATTATTGTTGGTCTCCATTTTAGTACCGTTTTGAGTCGGTTTAGATCCACTCATCTAGCATATGAACCATTAAGTTTACTTGTAAATAAGATAAGTCTCAGAAGTGAACAGACATATGAGCTCTGGGCTTTAAACACTTCCCTGATGTTCTTTCTTGTTGTATGATCCAGAGGGCATGGAGGTCATGTTAAGGCCAAGGGGGTGATTTACTTGTCTAATATACGGATGGTCTTTGTTTCAAGCAAGCCTGTTGACAACTTTGTTGCTTTTGACATGCCCCTGGTACAGTAACTTTATCTTATTTTTGTCTCTGATTTAGTTAATACATGGCACAAGTGTAGCTCTGTTAAATTTGGTTATGGAACTACATGCTACATATTAGCTTATGGATTATATGTTACTCTGTAGCTTTACATCCATGCCGAGAAATTTAATCAGCCAATATTTCACTGCAACAATATTGCTGGACAAGTGGAGCCTGTAAGTACAAACTTTCATGGAGAATTTATAGTTTCTTTCCTTGTAAGGAAACTATACATATTTACTTATTGGCATGTAACAAAATTTCCAGGTGGTGCCAGAAAATGAGCATAGAGCTCTATATTCAACACACAGTTTCAAGATCCTATTTAAGGAAGGTGGTTGTGGGACATTTGTTCCTCTCTTCTTGAATCTCATATCATCAGTGAGACAATACAACAGACAAATGCAACAAGCAGCAGAAGCAGCAGCGGCAGCTCCTCATGTTGATCCTCTTCAAGCCGCTCAGACACCTGTGGACGAAATGATGAGACATGCGTAAGTCCCATCAGAAATCAATCGGAAAGTTTTTTGATAGTAGTAAAAGCTGTTGTTCCTCATAAAATCTTGTGTGGTCGTCATTGTGTATGTGCAGGTACGTGGACCCTAATGATCCAACGAGGATATATCTGCAACAGCCATCAGGGGAATCTCAGTTGAGGCGTAGAGCTTACCATTCGGGTGCGGCGGAACATTGAGATACACGGAAAAAAAAAATACAAAGGCTATGAATACAGAAACAGCAACAGATTAGTGTTGCTAATAAGCAAAACGTGTTGTTTGTTTGTTTAAAGTTGAAAACTAAAAGTCTAAAACCATCTGTGTAAAGAAAGATGAGACTTGTTTGGTGTGTGGATGTATCTGGTAAAATTGGAGTCGTAATAATCATAAGTTTGGTTCATATATTGAACAAAATGTGGGTCGAAAACCCTGCCGGTTCGCCTGAACCATGAAAAGTCGGATTTGGCTGATCCGCACGCTCAATTTTCTTCAGCTAAATCGCGAATACTTGAGCTTGTAGTAAGTCGTGGCCACTAGTGGGACACACAAAACCACAAAACATATATTTTGCAAGCTAAAACCCAATGGACTAAGATTTGAGGTTCAGGGTTGGACCATAAAATTTGGAATGGATAATCGGATACTTTAGGTTGGGTTGGTAGTTTTCAATATTGAAATTGGGTTTTTGGACCTTTCCTTAGTTTTTGATTTAAAACAAAATTGTAAAAGAAAATGAAAATACGAAGGTGGCATTCTAGCTTTATTTTCCAGAGAAAGTGGCTTTCCAGCCATTTATTAAAAAAAACAAAGACCAGGGTGTTTTTTTTCTGACAAAACAAATTGTAACACTCACTAGGCATAGCATTCTAGTTAGTTCTGCAGAAATTTATAGCGACACTGGTCCAAATTAGGAGGAGCGAGAGCGAAGGTACGAGTGAGGATTTACAATTGTCGATCGTTTTCACCTAGAAACCCTAATTTCGGGGGCTCGCACGCCCTCTCTGATTAGAAGCGACTTCATTATCGGTCACTAGAATCTGCTGCTTCTTTTCTGGTTAGTGTTTAACCAAGCTCCGTTTTGTTTGCTCTTAATGGAATCAGAATTTCTATCATTCCTAGATTAGTTTCTGTGATGTATATCTCTGGTATTCGGATTCTTGTGCTGAGCTCAATTCATAAGCGGAGGATTTCTTAGCTTCGATAATTAGCCCTTTTCAAAATTTGCAGCTTTTTATGCGGTTTGTTCTTAAGATGATTGGTTCATTCAGTTTTGTTGTGAGATCTCTGACCTTCCTCTGTAGAAACTAGCATTGTCAGGAACATGGACACTAAGAAGAAATCTAAGGAACATGGCCTATACCGTATAGTCAATGCTATCGGTTATGCATTTGGAGCGGGAGCTGTTGGAGGTTCTGTATATCATTTCGTGAGAGGGGCATACAATTCCCCAATAGGTGCTCGATATGTTGGAGGAACACAAGCGGCTAGCATGAATGCTCCTCGCTTGGGAGGCACTTTTGCTGTATTTGGAGGATTGCTCTCAACATTTGACTATGCATTGGTGCGCATCAGGAAGAAGGAAGATCCATGGAACTCCATCGTAGCGGGTGCTGCTACAGGTGGAGTTCTGTCTATCCGAAAAGGGGTTGTTGCAGCTTCAACATCAGCGGTTATGTTTGGTTTTTTTTTGGCTGTACTCAACCCTCCGTTCGGGAGCAAGTAAGCTTTTTGGGTTGTCTTTGATGAGAATGTCATTTAGACTTTCATGATAATTGCCTTTTCGTTATCAATTCTTCAAAATTACTGTTTCATGGAAAGTTTAACAGATTTCGTGGTTGAGAATTTCTGATCATTTTTGTATAAACGTCATCAAGAACTAATTATTGCTATTCAAGTGTTCCTTTTTGAATAGTTTCTTTTAAGTAGATGAAATCTCAGGGGAAAAACATTTGGGAAGGGGAAGATGAGGGAATGAGTCAAAGATATTATTGAGCTCGACAGTCAAAAGTTAAATTATTCCCTGATTTTGATCATTCTGAAAAAAACTCCTTAGTTAAGTCCCAACTAGTGCACACACCAAATCAAGAACCAAATCCATTTCTTGTCAATAATATACACCAAAAAACAACTCAGGTGTACTGAGGCAGATATAATAAGCACAGCCTCAAGTAGATAGATCATCATTCTGGTTTCTCACTTATTTACATACAACCTTTGAAGGAGGATCTTCACCAGTCACCAACACGACCATATCCACTCAAAACCAAAACCGAGAGCCCCAAGAAACCCAAACAGGATCTTTAGATTACATGTTTTTGTCCCTAATTATATCCCTCAAATAAACTTTTTTTCTTTTAACAATCAGAGTTCCTTCTCTTTTGTATCCTAATTCTATTCACCTGGAGTAATAGAATTACAAGAAGAGAAACAAAAGAACAAAAAAAACAAACTGAAATCCCCACTCCAAACTTGGGGCAGGACTGTTTTTAGTTGTTCTGAGAAAAATTACCTGACAAGACTTTGTCACGACTGCCAAAACAGCTCATAATCCTTACTATACAACGAGCGGTCTTGTATCTCCAGGTTTGCTACATGTCGATTTATGAGCTGCGATTGCATTATCTTACACACGACCAGTCCTGCTGGGAATATCCACCATTCACTTTCACCCCTGCATCCCCCAAAAAGGTACAGACATCACAAACCCAACAAACAAAACATAAGATTGTCACAGAGAAAGGTACAACTTTGCATAGTAGTAAAACTCACATGTTTATATTCCACGGCTGAAATGGGATTTTCTTGCTAGCTGATGATTCACTATGATAATGAACATATCCGCAGAGAAAAGCCACAAACTGTCACAGAACCAAAACTCGTCAGATAATGTGAGACATGCAGCATGTTCTAAAGAATCAACACCCATAATGTCCACAGATATAACTATTATATTCATCCTCATGTGAACTGAACCACATTGCATTTCTCCACATAACAAGTTGTCAACAAAGAAAACTTACCACATTGACTAAGGACATGAAGTTCCACAATGCGTAAACACGTGCTAAGCCAGCAGAGCGTCTGGGTCCATGACTGAATAAGGCATTAATCCCAGCGGGGAATGGCAGAAGCAAGCCGAGAGGTAATATAAACAAAGCCAAAAGTACATCCAGCAAAGAAATCGAATACAGCTGGAGGAGTGTGAGCAAGACTAGACTAAAATCTCCTAAAAGTAACATCGAGATAACTAAGCCAACCATATCCTGCAATACCAAAGACGATAACAGAGGGAAGAGACATTAAAATTCTAGAAAAGTTGAACGTCACAACATTTAAGAATACATTCATACCATAAAGATTTTGATTGGGTTCGTACCTGGTGGCCCACAGGTTTTGTGTTGTGAACTAAGAAAGAGAGAAGGAAAAACATATCTCTCTTCTCTTTCAGACTCGGTAAGCTGTCAAGGTCGATTATCCCTCCATAGTTCTTTCTGCGTGTCGTATAATCCTCGGTGTTTGAGTGGGGTTGGTTGAAGAGCCTACTCTCTCTCAAATGTGGTGGAGAATTTTCTTTATGTGCATTCACGCCATAACTAGAAGTTACAAAACCAAGACATCAAAAAGCAGCATAACTAGATACGAAGTGCACTACGAAAACATGATAAACAGTGACATCACAAAAGAAATCTTAAATTTCTAGAGTGATCAAGAAAGAATTGTGATCATCTTGTTTATCTAGATTTCTCAGTTCATATTTTCTATTCAACCTAAACCAGCATAGCACATACAGAAGAAAGAATGGTATCATGACTATTGTTACCACGAAATGGACATTAAGATAGAATAGATAGACAGACTGCATGCAATTTCTCATTCATTTACCGTGGCTGGATTTCAGTCCATGTTGTTTCACTGACACACTGAGGTGATGTTGGTTCACAATCCTCAACAGTATGAATCAAGAGACCATATTGGCAGTAACCACAAGCTGTAGTCTGGAACCAGGCCAGATCAACCCGTATGCCATGTGTTTCCAGAGCGGGATTAGCATGAGTTTCTAACCATCTCAGAACAGAATGAAATGTTGATCTCAGACGCCCACGGCGAACAAGACGTAATTGAGCATTTACACCAGCCACCAGTCTATACCAAGTAGTAGGCGAACCAAGCTGAGAAAGTAAAACAATGAGAAAGAATCGATACAACCTTTCATTTAACTGCTGAAACTGCTTCTCGTTAACTAAGGAACCAACCTGACTCATCAGACTGGTAAGAATGTTGTCATTTTGAAGTGAGAAAGGAGCCATGTAACTGCCATCACCACCAAACAATATGGGCATTGGAAACCTTTGGTGAAGTCGAGGTGGAAGGTCTGTCCTTTTTTCATCCCCACCAAGGAAGAAATCCAGATACGCAAGCATCAAATCGGAGGTTGCAGCGACCTATATTAAAATAAATATATATATATATATATATACTAAACCTTACACCAACAAATCCTTGTAAACGGAATTAGATATTCTCAAAATGTGTAGTCCTGTTACCTTCAGACCCTCGTATAAAGCTCGGGAGCGACAGGAGCGTAAACAGGAGTGATCATATTCTGAACGTACAAACTCACGCAATTTTTGCAACTTCATCTTCCGCCGCCATTGCTGCCATGACCATGCGAGCGGATACGCAACTACTGAAAGAATACTATATATAGCACCTTCCCACCATTGATATGCAGCTATAGAGTTGATTTCGTCGACAAATGTGTTAAATGCAGCCTCATATCTAAAAAACCCAAAACCAATATAAAAATAGTTCAGAACCAAGGCCACTTATTAAGTATCTATAGACAAAACAATGAGAAACATTCCTAAATCAGCTTGAAATAAAATAACAAACAACTTACACTATCTCTTTAATCTCCTCCGGGGGAATGTGTGAGAGATGCCACGGTTCACTGAATGTATTAGGACCCATAAAATACATTCTATGCACATGACTCTGAGATTGCTCAGCTCTATTTGTTTCCAACACCTGACAAAGAATAACATTATAAACAGCAGCACAACACTGTAATATAAGGAGTGTTTGGCGGATTATTTCGCTGAATTATGTCTTTTGAACAAACATTACTTGCATCTGTAGTGAAATATCAGCAAATACAAAAAAGCATTCTACATTTGCTTATACATATGAACGCAGAAAGTAAGATGACCATGCAGTTTTTCTATATAATGTTTCAACACAAAGTAAATCATCTAACCTCATTAAGTGATTCCAGGAAAGGGAACGAATGATCTATTTGAGAGCCATGCTGTGTGGGAGCTGGGCCAGGTAAATCATCAACTCCAACAAATTTCATTCGTGCAACACTAAGTACAAGTGCTAAGAGGATGAGGAGACCCATCAGAAGAAGACCAAACAACCAAGGCCCACCAAATGTGTAAATTAACTCCTCGAGTGCGGTGTAACAGTGTGGCATGTGATACCTTTCCGATATGCATCGATATGGACATGGTGTCTCAGAAACACCACCTGTATTCCAAGGTTTATAGTTGAGACATAAGCATTTTCAGCATCAGTTTATAGGTCCTATATATTACCATAGCCAAACTTAAATCTTCAACCACACTTAAAATCTACAGACTTTGTAGTTGAACGGTTTGGTTTATTCATAAATCGTTACAAAATAAATAGAATAAAAATTCAGGCTTAGTAGTTGAACGGAAAACAAAACTTGTCACTGAAAGTTAGGAAAATTTATAGCGCATATGTAATACACAAGAGTTCAAGATATAAGTGAATGCTATTTATACCTCGAACTGTGACATAGACAGCACGAGTTGGAAGCTCATCAACCGGACAAGGACGACAAAGAGAAGGGTCGGATCCAGTAACATTCTTGAATGTACCAGATGGGCATTCCTGGAGAAAATAATAGAATTGTGAATACAGTGAGCTTCGAAACGTAAAATAAAATTCAATCGTGGTAAGGGAACAAAAGGCAAATAGAAATTTCGCCTCAGTGATATGATAGAGCAGGAAAATGTTGTACTAAGTTTTCCTAACCTTGCAAAATATACCGTGGAGTCCCTTCGGACAAGCCGTCCCAGTTATTGTACCATTTTTGCCATAAAAACCATCATCCGCTGCTGCTCCCCCTCTACGATTACAATTAAAAACAATAGTAAATGTGATAGGCTGGAATACGATATCCAATAACAAAATAGACATTGGAAATGCAGTTAATGACAGAAAACACATTAACGATCATGGGAACAGCACATGTATATAGAGGACATACCGTGCATGAATTATTCCTTTTACACTAGCAATTGGCTGGTATATGTCCCCAGTAGGAATGTTTGACCAATGAAAATGAATCCTCCCACCTCCGCCACCACCACCACCACCAGGACTGCCAGACCCACCACCACTTGAGAGAAGAGATGACTCTCCTAAAATAAGATAACGCAGGAACAAAAGGACTGTTCCCCCAGAACCACCCCCAGGAGCTACAATAGAACCGTTTTCATCTCTACTCAAACGTTTGACACTTTCTCCATCAACCCTAATTGAGCCTTCAAGCGATAAACCAGATAGAGGCTGCTCCATTGAACCAATCACTGACCAGATTGAAAGGAAAACAAAGAACAGGTTAAAAGGTATCATCTTTAAAGTAGTAAGCTCTCATGGGAACAGCATGTACGAGTGTATGGCCTAAATCATGACAAGCTTCTACACTGTTAATGGGATATTAAATAAACTTGTGACGAAATAACAAAATATAATTTGCCAAATATTTGACACATGGAATACGAATCTAGTCAATAGTCTACATCAAACATTTGCATCAATTACACAACCTAATCTCTCAAGTTTACTAGAACAGAATCATCAAAATATCTGACGTTTCATACCTACAATACCACCACCAGCAGATGAATAACCAGGGCTAAAATCGCCACTTCCACTGCCAAGCTCACAAGGGAGATTTGCATTTCCATATGTAATTCCACCTTCAACACAGCTGTTATTGTAACAAACACGCCCCCCTTTACCACCATGTCCACCACCACTGCCAAAGCCATTTCCAAGCAATTTACCTTCACCTACGCCACCTCTACAACCTGTGAAACATATGTGTGTTGCTACGTAAACATCTTAAAAAGACCGTAAGATTATATCTTCTTTCTCCCTATATGGAGGTAGCACCTTAAATCTTATATTGGAGGAGTAAGCCAAGGACATGCCCATACGAAATGTAGAAGTATGATGCGCGATCAAAACAAAATCCAAATAAAAAGTAGTTATTGTTACCCATTCCACTGGCACTAATCTCTCCAGAGGGTTCAAGGGTTACAGTTTTTGCCCGGTGGAAATGAACTACTGATCCTTTAATGAAACCTTCGACGAGAATATCCTCAACTCGGCATATCTAGAAAGAAAGAAATTATCAGAGTTTTCAAGTTAGAGCATACAATACAAGTTAAAGAATGGTTGAAATACCTGTAGAGTAAAGGACAGAGATGCATTCACATTGCAATCCTCTGGAGGATTCAGTAGTTCATAAGGGCAATCTTGTCGTTCACAATAGAGCTTTGGTGTACTGCAACGGATATGAGTTCAAATATTGTTAGCTTTTATATCCGAAGAATATTGCACACAAACTAACCATAAATATGACATTTTTCTTCAAACTCACACAGCATCTCTGGACGCATTCAGTAGAGGAGCACGCAAGATAGACCCAGGCCCAACCTTCAATTGCCAGGAAAAAAAATCATTAACTCCTACATGGCCAAATCAAGTACCTTTCTATATTTGTTATACAACAGCCAATATGGCCTTTAAAGGAGACCAATAGTCACATTATGCCTATATTCATTACATTTTCAGAGCTATAAACACAAACTATTTTTGATTCACAAAATATAAGATGTCAACTAATGCAGGATTGTCACCAAACTAACAAAAGGAAACCCCTTACATAAATCCGGTAAAACAGTGACAAAACAAGCCGTTGTGCTTCAATTGAATCCCCTGGTCCAGTTAGATTCAAGAAACCTTGTCCATGGACTCCAAGATTTGCATTTGACCGAATGACAGATGATCCCTATATTTGGATAGAGAGGTCACACACAAAAATTAGATGCGACGCTATGTCACAAATTACTTTTAAGGAGAAAAACTATGACATGAGTTTGTGAGTACCCTAAGAACGAATAAATTGCTAGCCTCAAGCATGGAAGTTGAAACAGTTGTATCTCCTCCTCCTCCATCTAAATGCAATTCTGAGTTCCACATCAAGAACATCTTGACAGTCATGCGTAATGCCCCGTAAACCTGATGCATACCAATAAACATAAACATGATGAACAAGTGATTAACATGAATACCAAAACAGTACATGGAGTGTGAAGAACGGCCAGGTAAGCCAAGAGTGAAGCAGATCTTAGCAACAGAAAGAAATATTCATATCTGACGTAGACAGACACAATGCTGTTGCATCCCCATTTTCTAAAAAGGTAGAGAATCAGGATAATACTCACCTTGATGGTAGAATCACTCATTAAGAGTTCTTCTGCCAACAACTCAAATACTGATGTACCATAATGAGCTAATCCGAAGCTCAAAACACCACCGCACAACAAACTAATTTGTCCTTGAACCTACATATTGAGTTCTGTTTGAGTACTCCAATTCATCAATTTTGCAAGATAATATGCTGAAAAACAAGAGTTCCACTAAATACCTTTTAAGAAAACATATATAGAGGCGACACAACAGACACTAGATATACAAAATAAAAGATAGTAATCTTTGTAAATACGATCACAAATAGTGCTAACATAAACACTGCAAGGAGAAAGATCAGTAAGCCTACAAAGCCCATGTACTGGATATTTATTTTCTAAATACCTGGACACGACTCCATAACAGAGGACAAGTTGCGCGTGCTTTATCCTGAATATAAACATTGGTCCAAAGTGGCTGGAATGGAAATTCTAAGAGAAGCGTATACGTGTCTGTTGTCTGATTGTAGTTGCTAACGAAAAGGCTTCGGGGAACAGCATCATATAGAGTTCCAGCAGCACCCGAGTTATCTGGACATCCGATACTGTATCCGCCTGTGTTTAGGAAGATAAGATCAGTTTACATGATTGTTAATGTTAGGCAAGCACGTATTGGTTATACTGGCTCAAAACAAAAACCGTGAATCAAATGAGCAAATGTAAACAAAATAACCAAGTAAAGAGAATCGAACCATGCACAAAAATCTTCGGGTCATCATGCCTACTAAAAATATCGACAGATACTCTTCCACCACCCCCACCACCATAACCACTCCCACCACATGCACTGATCTTTCCAATTCCAGTCCTGCACTTCAAATAACAGCAAAGCAGAGGATGCTAGCTAAAATCAATTTACCAAGAATCTAAGAAGACAAAAGGCTCACTACCAACCTTTTAAAATAAGCAAAGAAAATGAGTTGTTTCATGTGTATCATACAACAGCAGACAACACATTTTGGAGAGATATGAGCAAGATCTAAATTCTTTCGAAATATATATTGTCATAAATAAGATTCATGCTTAATCACATACTTCCAATTGAGAACAGAAACTCACATTTCTAGAATATTATTATGAAACGAAAGTGCAATTTTGTATCATTTCTAGAAACTCAACTTGTCCTAAGGTAAGATTATGATCTTAAGAAAATATCAGGACCAAGCAAGTACTGTAAATTTTGCATTCCCTGCTGACTATAAGTAATTTAAAATATATGCATTTAATCTAATTAACAGCTAGTGAAAGAGAGCATAGAAACGAAAGTTGATTACATCTTGTATGCCTTGATGTAGATGCTGCCACCAGATCCACCACCGCCTTTGGCTCCTCCATAGCCTCCGTTTGCCAAAAGGCTTCCGTTAACATCCAGAAGCTGCAGAATATCCATCTTCACTTTCCCACCTCCTCCTCCTCCATAATCAATCTCTCTACTAGTTGACCCTCCTTTACTACCATAGCTCCACGGCTTCTGCAGAGTCGACCAAGAGTATGCATCACCTCCCCACACATCTTCAGGTAGCTTCTTAGTGTCAGTCAAACAACAAGCGCCTCTACCACCATGTCCACCACCAGCACCATCAATCCCCTGCGGTGTCCCACTGGTCTGTGGCGGAGGGCTCCCAGCTAACCCCGTCGTGTTCACCGCCGACCCATTAGCAAAGCTAGCATTACCAGCTGTAAGCTCCAATGTCCCAGCGACAATTGTAGATTCCGCTCCCAAAGAGAAGTTTCCAGAAACATTGATAGCTATAGAACAACCAGGGATCGGGCAGTGAAACCTAACACCAGGCAGGATGATAAAATTCCCCTTCCCAGCTATATACACATCGTGCGTAAGGTTCAAATCGGCGACAATCTTACAAGTAGTATCCAAAAACCCAACGCCGCCGAGATCCTCGCTACAAGATACCGACGGTCCATGCGGTGGTGGCGGTGGCGGAGCAGGCGGAGAGTAGTCCTGATGGAAAAGTAACGACTCTGAATCTGAGTCCAAATCGGAATCAGAACCCGATTTCGGTTCCACAATGGTAAATCGATAGCTTGAACTAGGGTTTACGGCCAAAACCGCAAGAGCGACCAAGACGAAGACGCAGCAAAATTGAAATCGAGCCATCCACTAGTATCAAGAGTCATCACAGACGAAGTCTACTAAGGTTTTCGATTCAACCCCAATTCGGATCATTGAGAAGAATAAACTGGAAAAACCAACCTCAGAGACACAAATTCACAAACAAACCTTCTCTTCTAAATCTCCAACACACAACAACACTTATGCATACATCAACATACGCATGTATACGTATTTTAGTCGTCTCGTTGAAGAAGAAAAGCGCATAAACCTTCACCGAAAAATGGGGTCTTAGAGAGAGAAGTGGTGCTTTTCCTTTCTCGGAGGAGAGAGAAAGAGAGGGAAGGGAGCTTCCAAGAAGAAAAGAAAACACAGGTTGGAACGGAGAGTAGTTACGATCTGGTACGTGCAAGTTCACCGTAATCAGGTAAATCTTAACAAATCATACTACGCCACGTCATTCTTTAGATTGCTCTAAAAGGAAATACTACTGTGCATCGTGGTTCACATGGAACTGGATGTGGCAGCGGTATCCTAATTTATTTTGACATCGAATTAAATTAGGACACGTGTCTAACTACGTTTAATTACTCGCTTTGCTGTTGGATATTAAGGGGTTAATGACTTGGTTTTTAAAATTTTTAAAACGTCAGGAGTTACGTTCGGACATTGAAAGGTGTTAAGAATTGGGCTTTGATGGGCCCTGTTTGTGAAGGAGTTTGATATGGACGCGCCAAGATTTGAGCGTGAGTGTTTTTTGTTTGATATTGAGAAACAGAATGCGTGTGACCTGGACGAAGTAAAAACAAAAATTAAACAAATCTGGCTGGCCCAATAGAAAACTAGCAGCATTATCAACACCAACATTTTAATCCATCACACCAATCTTTCAATCACTTCGATTTTCACGTTCTAAATGCAAAATGGTATTTTTTTTCTAATGTCAATGTATGGTTCACCCAAAATGATAAGGTACTGTTGTGTATGCTAATTTCTAAACAACTTTATAGCTTCAAAGCATATGAAATCCAAAATTAGATTTTAGTGATTAGACTACATGTATTGGGGACACTCTATGTTCAAAGTAAGAGATTGTGCATGGTCAGCAAAAACTAATTTAAACTAGTGGGATACGTGATGTATAATCTGATATTACGTGGTTTATTGGTTGGTACCAGAGTTAAAAACAAATGCAATTTGACTCGTATATGACTCATCATGCTGACTTCTTCAATAAGACAATTGTAGTAGATATATTTAATATAGAAAAATGGGTATATAATGTTATAAACTTAATCTTATCTGACCAACAATATTCAACTGGATTATATTTTTTCCCCCAGAAAAGGATTTTATTGCATTAAACTTAAAACGTTTACAAAGTAAGGTATAGAAGAGAGTAATATGATCTTCACTAACAACATTCATTACTGGAAAAATTATATATATAATCCATTCGGAGCCATTTCGTTGAAGTGCTTTAAAGTATTCAACTAAATTATTTCGTGAAGTGGTTCGGATAAATTATATTTGGATAATATTTCGAAGAATTTACCTTAGGTCTTAAAACTCGTTGTGTTATTTACTGAAACGAAATGGATTCAATTTTTTTTTGTTGTATACATGTAGGTTATTGAACAACCCACCAATAGCCGTGACTATCGGAGACTGCGGATCAGGCTACGGTCAGGTCGAATTTACAGTCATTTGACGCCTTTAAAAACTAATTACGCGAGAAAATCGGTTCTAGCTGCTAACTTTTTATTTGTTGTTGCCTTTCATTGAAAAAAAAAAAACTCATAATACAAAGACGAGCCATCTCTGATTAGATCTACACTTCTCCTCGCACCAAAATTTTGCCAGTTTTCGTTCCTTTGTTCATAACATTTTCGCGGATTCCAAATGGATTTCATGAAGGTCTTCGATCAAACTGTTCGAGAGATGTGGGTTTTCCGTTTTCTCTATCGATCCAAATCCGTAGATCTTTGGTTTTATATATTTTTTCGATTGATCTCGATTCGTTTTCAATTACAGAAAAAGGGAGGTGAATCTGAAAGTTTTGAAGGTCCCTGAGATGGAGCAAAAGGTGAATTTATTTGATTCGTATCCATATGTGCAAATTGTATCCATGATTACTAGGCAAAATGATCGAAAACTTTCTATAGATTTAGCTATTGCACGAAAATAAAAATTGCTAGATCGAAAATCGACACTAATCCTGAATATTTGAGCTGGATTTGTTATGTTTCTGTGTTCGGATGCTGAGTTTCTTCACAGTTGCTATTTCCTAGAGATTAGATCCATCTTTGGGACTCACAAATATCGAGTTCATATTTCTATAGAAGATAAGCTTGAGCCGTCATGTAAACTTAAATTGGCGGCAATGTTTCATGGATTTTGAGTTTGATCATCTCTTCAAATTCAGTATTATGTGATACCCTTTCATAATTATATATGGCTATGTTTAGTACAGGTATTGGATGCTACAGATAATGAGCCTTGGGGTCCCCATGGTACTGCATTGGCAGAGATAGCTCAGGCCACGAAGAAATTGTAATCTCTGGCTTCATTTTCGTGATTCTACTTGGAAATATTTTTTTGATTTGCTATTGCTTAACATGTGCACTTGCCATATGTTTAGCTCGGAGTGCCAGATGGTTATGAGTGTTTTGTGGACTAGACTAAGTGAGACAGGAAAAGATTGGCGATATGTCTACAAGGTGAGTATCTTCTTGACGTTTTCCTACTGTATTTGGAAGTTTATAGTTTTGTTGTGTCCTGAGGTTTTTCTATTTCATTTCCTGCCAGGCATTGGCTGTTATTGATTATCTGATTTCGAATGGATCAGAACGAGCGGTTGATGAGATTATTGAGCATACTTACCAAATATCTGTCAGTTTATTTCTCTTTACATATTGATATGCAGTTCTCTCTAAGATTGTGTTTTTTTTACTGACTAGATCTTTGTCATCCATGTAGTCACTCACAAGTTTTGAGTATGTTGAACCAAATGGGAAAGATGTGGGAATCAACGTGAGAAAGAAGGCGGAAAACATAGTCGCTCTTTTAAATAATAAAGAGAAAATCTCAGAAATCAGAGACAAAGCAGTAGCAAATCGTAACAAGTTAGTTTTTACACAAGTGGAAATAATTGGTCTGACCGTTCTTCTTTCTACTTTGCCTTAAATCGTTTTTTTCTGCCTCCAATTAGGTATGTTGGCCTCTCATCAACGGGAATAACATATAAATCTGGTTCCTCAGCTTCATTTGGTGGTAGTTTTCAAAGTGGTTCAAGCAATTTTGACAGCTACAAGGATAGAGATTCCAGAGAAGACAAGAATGACTACGAGTCTTTTCAAAAGTCAAGACGTGGTGTTAAAACTGAGGAGCAAAGCTACACTTCTAAGAAGAGTTTTTCACGCTATGGCAGGTTTATGTCAACCCCATTCATTTTCTGATGTTCGTTACATATTTTGGGTAGACTATGGGAGTTTTCTTTTCCAAAAGAGGCTGCTTGTTTGCTTTTCTTTTCTTATTTCTGGTTTGGTTTATGACTCATTAGTCTCATTTTGTGTACCATTTTTCTGATGTCGAGTAAATTAATCGTGCAATCTTGCTCACTCGATTCCAATTCTGAATGTGCAGCACGGACCATGACAATCTATCCAGTGGTAAAAAGTCACCCGATTCTGCCAAACATAGGTCATATGTATCTGCAGCTCCTTCAAACAACGATGATGATTTTGATGATTTTGATCCACGGGGAACTTCCAGTAATAGTATGTTTCTCTCTACGACTGCTGAGTTTGCAGATTGTTTATCATTCATTCGGGAGAAAGTTGGTTTGATAAACATGTATTTATGATAGACATATGTGCATGTCTTACCTGTATGGTTTTTATTTTTGGCAGAGCCATCCACAGGCAGTGCCAACCAAGTGGACCTTTTTGGAGGAGATCTGATTGGTGACTTCTTGGATTCTGGGCCAACAGAAACATCTTCCACCAACAACAACGAGAACTTTCAAGAGGCGGACTTGTTTGCTGATGCAGCTTTTGTATCAGCCTCGGCTCAGGGAGCTGAATTTGGGTCACAGACACAGGTGGTGACTTCTTTCATCTAAGCTAGTATGCAGCTTTTAACAATGGAAAATTCCCTTATTAACTGTCCAGTTATGTGATGCAATTTCTCGCTAATTGACAAAAACGTTTGTCTGTTGAAGTCGTTCTTTACACCTCACAATTACTTGTGCTGTTGAATCGTTGACTGATGTGTTTCCGCATTTCTGTTTCTACAGAAACAAGTTGATCTTTTCTCTGCGTCTGAACCTTCTGTCACAGTTTCTTCAGCTCCTCCGACGGTTGATCTCTTTGCATCTTCTGAATCAGTTGTAAGCCCAGAAGCCAAGATATCAATACCTGAGTCTATGGCTACTCCCAACATTGTTGACCCATTTGCTGCAGTTCCTATGGATAATTTTGATGGATCAGATCCTTTTGGTGCCTTCACTTCCCACTCGGCTTCAGTTTCTACAGGTCCACAAGCTCCAAGTGTACATGGGAGTGCAACAAACACCACAAGCCCGCTGTCTTTCGCAGACTCGAAGCCACAACATTTGCAAAAGAAAGATCCTTTCCAGGTGAAATCAGGAATTTGGGCAGATTCGCTGAGCCGTGGACTGATTGATCTCAATATAACTGCTCGTAAGTCGTTACTTCCTCTTCTATCGAGAACTCTCTCATTTGATCTGCACTATAAGAAAAAAATGTTTTATTTTCTCATTAGATGCAGTCAAACCCAAAAGGTATAGTTGTTCGATTACATTCCAACTATTTTTCAAACAGTACATTCTACAAATCAAAATTCTTAGCTCACATAAAGTTCCAGTACCATGTAGCTTGTTTGCATGGTGTCACGACAAAGAAATTGTTGGGTTTTAGTTTCTAAGTTCGATTTTAGTCCTGATTATTATTTTCCCTGTAACCAGCCAAAAAAGCTTCTCTAGCTGATGTGGGTGTTGTGGGGGATCTGAGCAATGAAGATGGGAACAAAGCATCTGCTGCATCGTACTACTCAGGCTGGTCCATGGGTGCAGGATCCGGGCTTGGTAAAACTGGCCTATACAGTACACAGCAGCAGCAGCAACAACAACAACAACAACAAGCACCTGATATCTCAGACGATTTCTTCTCCAGCCTCAGTAACCAAAGGTACCAATCTGGTGGCTTTAAGCAGTGAAATTGTCTGTGATTTGGTGTTGAGATGAAAAGGCATATCAAGTTTGATTCTACATTCCATACTGGAAATGTAAGTTTTTTTAATGGGTTTGTTGTTCTTGCACTTCATTCATGGGACAATCTGGTCGGTGACTGATGTGCCATTGTTGTTGTGGCGTTTACTTTGGGTTTAAATGAGAGAGAGAAGAATTGTCTTTATGTTTTTTTTGATAAGAGAGTACTTTTATTATTGGTTTAAAGTTTCGATTTGTTCATAGAACAAAAGTATATGTATCTCTTCCCACTCAACAAATATTTTTTTTATCGCGTGTGATTCTTAATCCGAAAGAGACTCCAACTTTCTTCTCAGTTGTTTTATTCACATTCATATTGACCAAGTTCATTCTTAGTGATTATGTTAACACTAATCTTATCTTACACAATTTAGTTCTCCGGTCACGAATGATTAAAATATAGAATAGTCTTATCTACAAAGAAAATGAGTAGTTGTGACAAAAAAAAATAGTCCAACACCAAAATAAAAAATGTCATCTCTTCACTGGTTTCCCAATATCTTCATCGTTGTCGTCGTCTTCTTCTCCTTGAGAAGTTCACAAGTTGTACTAGAAGAAGAAGAATCCACAGTCGTTGGATACGGCTACGTCGTTAGATCAGTGGGCGTTGATTCTAACCGGCAAGTTTTGACGGCGAAGCTTGATCTGATAAAACCATCGTCCGTTTACGCACCAGATATTAAATCGCTTAATCTTCATGTCAGGTCATTATAATCTCCTCTCTCAAACCAATCTCCAAAAAAACTAAATTTAGCAAGTTTTTCAAACTAATTTAAAATGTGCGATTATATAGGAAAGTTTTCGCCATTATGATTATGTATATATATGTGCAGCTTGGAGACAAGTGAGCGTTTGAGAATCAGAATCACAGACTCTAGTCAACAAAGATGGGAGATACCGGAAACCGTTATTCCTCGTGCCGGAAACCACTCTCCTCGCCGTTTCTCAACGGAGGAAGACGGAGGAAACTCTCCGGAGAACAATTTCTTAGCAGATCCCTCATCGGACTTGGTTTTCACTCTCCACAACACGACGCCGTTTGGTTTCTCCGTCTCCCGACGTTCCTCCGGCGATATCCTCTTCGACACATCGCCGGATTCATCAGATTCAAACACTTACTTCATCTTCAAAGACCAATTCCTTCAACTATCATCCGCGTTACCGGAAAACAGATCGAATCTGTACGGAATCGGAGAGCACACGAAGCGATCGTTCAGGCTAATTCCCGGTGAGACCATGACTTTGTGGAACGCCGACATCGGCAGCGAAAATCCGGATGTCAACCTTTACGGATCGCACCCGTTTTACATGGATGTAAGAGGATCAAAGGGAAACGAGGAAGCAGGGACGACTCATGGGGTTCTCTTGCTGAACAGCAATGGAATGGATGTGAAGTATGAAGGACATCGGATAACTTACAATGTGATTGGAGGCGTCATTGATCTCTATGTGTTCGCGGGACCATCGCCGGAGATGGTCATGAATCAGTACACTGAGCTTATTGGAAGACCTGCCCCTATGCCTTACTGGTCATTTGGTAAGAGACATTGCTCTGTTCATTTTGTTTGCTTAAAGTTTAGTCCATAGCATTATGAGATCATATACTTGTTTGTGTGAACTGAGATGTGTGTTTTGCTTTGATTTTGTGAAGGATTTCACCAATGTAGATATGGGTACAAGAATGTATCAGACCTTGAATATGTAGTTGATGGATATGCAAAAGCTGGAATACCTCTTGAGGTGATGTGGACTGACATTGATTACATGGATGGGTACAAAGACTTCACTTTGGATCCTGTAAATTTCCCGGAGGACAAGATGCAATCATTTGTCGATACACTTCACAAGAATGGTCAGAAATACGTGCTGATCTTGGATCCCGGTAAACATTCGTATACTATCTCTAGTCTCTAGTGTCTTCATCAATTTGATTCAAGCCATTAATTCTATAGGTATTGGTGTGGATAGCTCTTATGGGACATATAATAGAGGAATGGAAGCTGATGTTTTCATAAAAAGAAATGGTGAGCCTTATCTTGGTGAGGTTTGGCCCGGAAAAGTATACTTCCCCGACTTCTTGAATCCAGCTGCTGCAACTTTCTGGAGCAACGAAATCAAGATGTTCCAGGAGATTCTCCCTTTGGATGGTCTGTGGATTGACATGAATGAGTTATCAAATTTCATAACTTCGCCTCTATCCTCTGGATCTTCACTCGATGATCCTCCTTACAAGATCAACAATTCAGGGGATAAAAGGCCGATAAACAATAAGACAGTACCCGCAACATCTATCCATTTTGGAAACATTAGTGAATACGATGCGCATAACTTGTATGGGCTCTTGGAAGCTAAAGCCACTCACCAAGCTGTGGTGGATATAACGGGAAAGAGACCGTTTATTTTGTCAAGATCCACGTTTGTAAGCTCGGGGAAATACACGGCTCACTGGACTGGTGATAATGCTGCAAAATGGGAGGATTTGGCTTACTCAATCCCCGGAATCCTCAACTTTGGCCTGTTTGGGATTCCAATGGTTGGAGCTGATATTTGCGGTTTCTCACATGATACCACCGAGGAATTATGCCGTCGATGGATCCAGGTAGAGTGATTAATTCTCAGACATAACCTGTAGATTTCTTCATGAGTTCATGATCTAACTCTGGATCTTAGATTATCAGCTTGGAGCTTTTTACCCTTTTGCAAGAGACCATTCGTCCCTTGGTACCGCCAGACAAGAACTATACCTCTGGGATTCAGTTGCTTCTTCTGCAAGAAAGGTTCTCGGCCTCAGAATGAGACTGCTCCCACATCTCTACACATTGATGTATGAGGCTCATGTCAGCGGCAACCCAATCGCGCGCCCGCTCTTCTTCTCATTTCCTCAAGACACTAAAACCTATGAGATTGATTCCCAGTTCTTGATTGGTAAAAGCATAATGGTTTCTCCAGCGCTGAAGCAAGGGGCGGTAGCAGTGGATGCATATTTCCCTGCTGGAAATTGGTTCGATCTTTTTAACTATTCCTTTGCCGTTGGTGGAGATTCTGGCAAGCACGTTAGACTTGATACTCCCGCTGATCACGTCAACGTTCATGTTCGAGAAGGTAAATAGTATATTCTTTGATAGCCAGTTTTTAATAGCCAGAGTTGAGCTTGAACCGCGTGATTTTGGTTTAACATTGTGAATAGGTAGCATTGTGGCTATGCAAGGAGAGGCATTGACGACTAGGGACGCCAGAAAGACACCGTATCAGCTTCTAGTTGTAGCCAGCCGGCTTGAGAACATCTCCGGCGAACTGTTTCTTGATGACGGAGAAAATTTACGGATGGGAGCTGGAGGAGGAAACCGTGATTGGACCCTTGTTAAGTTCCGGTGCTATGTGACCGGAAAATCCGTTGTACTGAGATCAGAAGTGGTGAACCCAGAGTATGCGTCGAAAATGAAATGGAGCATCGGGAAAGTGACGTTTGTTGGGTTCGAGAACGTGGAGAACGTGAAAACGTACGAGGTTAGGACAAGTGAGAGATTGAGGAGTCCTAGAATCTCTCTTATAAAGACGGTTTCGGACAATGATGATCCGAGGTTTCTAAGTGTGGAGGTTTCTAAACTGTCGTTACTTGTTGGGAAGAAGTTCGAAATGAGACTGAGATTGACTTGAAGAAGTATATAAAGTATAAAACAATATTGATGGGAAATTGTGGATGCTTAATGAATAAGGAGTGAAGAAGAACATTTAGTAAAGAAAAGATTTCATGATTTTTATAAACTCCAAATCACATAGATTTGATTTTTTTTTTTTCTATTTTTGAGAAACAAATGTGACACAATTAATACTAGTGGATTAAATTTCTAAATTATGGTCAAATCCTTTATCAATGTAATAAAATTTTAAAGGAAACCAAATCAGAAAGAAAAAAATGAACGTCAGATATGATTCCGATATAACCCAAAAAGTCTACGCTACAACAGAGCAGCGGTCTAGTCTAACGCAAAATCCGTTTCGTCGTCTTCCTCGCTTTACTTTTCAATCTCCTCCTTCTCCATTAATCATCTCTTTCTCTCTCTCACGGATTCGTAAGTTAATCTCAGTGCTTCTCCGTCATCTTCGCATTATTGGTTCTTCCTTTTTCCCTGTAAGCTCGACACGTGGATTATTCCTCTGCTTTTTTTGTTTTCCCTTTTCGTGAAGATTCGTTTCCTGTATCTCCGTGAAGACTTGATGGAGTTAGTTTCTTAAAGTAGCTCCTTCTTAGATCCGAGTTTCGATTTGCTTCACTGGTGAAGAATTAGTGATTGATTCAACTAGATACTATCGATTTCGTTGGATTTGTACTGAAAACTTGGCTGATTTTGTTGATTCTGTCTTGCTGGTGAAGTCTCAAGCTACTTCGTGATTAGAGGAGGAGATCTGGATTTCTAGTTTTAGCAATTCATTTGACTTCCGAGTTTTCCAGAATCATTGAAGTGTTAGGCTTACTTGATTCAGATTCAGAACATAGCTTTAGATAACGTTAGAAGCAGAATCAGAATCTGCAAATCGGCTCTTTAGATTGCTGCTACTAGAAATTTGAAATTAGCTTTTGGTAGTGTTAAGGATGCAGAATAGGATTGTACAGTTGGAAGAAGGAAAAGAAAATGGAATCACAGTTCGATCAGGGCATTATAAAGGATTTCCATCGAAACTGCTACTTCTGCTAGGGTTGTTTCTTACATTTTCTGTTACTGTCTTCATCATTAGTGTATCTACTATCAAGTATACTGGAATACAAAGTGTAGTAACCACAGTCACTTCAAGCTTTGTGCCATGCCGTGAGGGGGAACCGAATAGTTTGAGTAAATGGATACAACCTCCTGCGGTTTTGATGCATAACATGAGCGATGAAGAGCTTCTTTGGCGTGCTTCTTTTTGGCCTCGTAGAAAAGAATATCCGTTTAAACGGGTTCCAAAGGTTGCGTTTATGTTCTTGACTAAAGGCCCCTTACCGCTTGCTTCGCTTTGGGAGAGGTTCTTGAAGGGTCACAAAGGGCTTTACTCGGTTTACCTTCATCCACACCCTTCTTTTACAGCCAAGTTTCCAGCTAGCTCTGTTTTCCACCGGAGGCAAATTCCAAGCCAGGTCTGCTTCTGCTTCTTCTAATCATCTTTCTGTTTCATTGACACCAATTACATATAGTATGAGAAAATGAATCTCTTGGATCAAATTTGGTTTCTTTAGAAGCCTTTTTGGCATATTGCCTTGACAGCCTTGTCAGATGTGATGTAGTCATTCCTATTGAAATATAGAACTCTTCATTGAGTGATTCGTTGGGATTACCAGTTGCAATAAGTATCAGAAAATGTAGCTCTTGAATCAAACTTGGTTTCTTAAGTAGTCTTTTGTTCAAGCAGTTTTTCTGATCACTTCTAAGCTAGTTGGTAATGTAACTTGATTTGATTGTAATTTGGATCATCTGCATTATTGCGCAGGTTGCAGAATGGGGGAGAATGTCCATGTGCGATGCAGAGAAGCGGCTTCTTGCCAACGCCCTGCTTGATGTGTCCAACGAATGGTTTGTTCTCGTCTCAGAGTCATGCATTCCACTCTACAACTTCACAACCATTTACAGCTACTTAAGCCGATCAAAACACAGCTTCATGGGTGCTTTTGATGACCCTGGACCGTTTGGGCGTGGCCGCTACAACGGGAACATGGAACCTGAAGTTCCCCTTACCAAATGGCGAAAAGGGTCTCAATGGTTTGAGGTTAACCGGGACCTGGCAGCTACCATTGTCAAAGACACATTGTATTACCCGAAATTCAAAGAGTTCTGCAGGCCTGCTTGCTATGTGGACGAGCATTACTTCCCAACAATGTTGACGATTGAGAAACCAACAGTCTTGGCTAACCGGAGCTTGACATGGGTGGACTGGTCGAGGGGCGGTCCCCACCCAGCTACGTTTGGGCGATCGGACATTACAGAAAACTTCTTTGGAAAAATCTTTGATGGAAGAAACTGCAGTTACAATGGTCGCAACACTTCCATGTGTTATCTCTTTGCGAGGAAGTTTGCTCCGAGTGCTTTGGAGCCTTTGCTTCACATTGCTCCCAAGATTCTTGGATTTTGAGTAGTTTAGTTATGTCTCTGAAGTCTGAACCTCTTGACATCAAATATTTTATTTTGTTTGTTGTGATACTAGTTTGGAAGAAATGAGATTTTAGTAGAGAGAACTAGGTTGCACGACAGGATAGTCATATGTAAACTTTATATTTCAAAGAATTACTATGCATAGATCAAATAGTCTTCTACTCTTTGGGACTATCTTTTCAGATGCATTATTGAATCACAAATTTGTTTTCTTTTTTCCTATTGTTGTGCCTTGATTTTCAGTCTTAAATCCCTCGAGGCTTTGACCCTTGTGCCTAAACTGTGTTTTTGTGTCTCTTAACCCATTTTCTTTGATTGTAGCAAGTTAGAAAATATGATTTGATTGTAACCAAGTTAAAATAACAGATCGTGTTTTATGTTAGTTCTATAGTGTCCTTGTTGCTAACTCGTTTTCTTTTATTCTAACAAGTTAGAAAGACGAACAAACTTTTCTTAACATAGACTATATTACATAAACTAGAATTGGTACATTGTTTACCGACCTGGAAGCCAAAAAAGGAAAGAACTTGCTTACCGACCAAGATTTTGGTGCTTTGAATGTGAAAGACCAATAAACTAAATGACAATGGGAACACAAACATAGCCAGGTGGAGACACACTTTTACACCTAATCGAAGTTTCTCGAAGCCCTCAAGAGCCTGCCAACGTCTACCATCTGTCTTTTTTTTTTGCTCTCTTTTCAAAAATCAATAACGTTATTCTTTTTTGGCAATTCAATAAAGTATGTGAAAAAGATTCATTTGAGGTAAAGAAGTTTTCAATTTCATTATCCTAGAATATGTTTTATAGGAATAGGATATAAAGAAATTCCACAAAATCCACCTTTAAAAAAAAAAACTAATAATGAAAGTGTTTTCATTTACTTTCTTAAAACTGACTTTCCTATTAAGTAGAGGAGAAATTTGCACCCATTCAACTAAATTGTGTCACATTTTCTCTCAAAATTAAAACAAAAACAAATCTATATGTATTTAAATGCGATTTATAGTTATTGAGAAACAAAGCAATTTTGTAAAACTATCATAAGCATTAATATAAATAAAATAAATATAATTGTCCTAATCAACTCAAATTAATTGTTGAAAAAATGTTTTTTTCTTAATGTCCACAGTTTTTCTTATATTTAATGTTTTCAATATCATTTCAATCTTCTATAGTTCCAATAAAATAAAATAAAAGATGAGTATAATCCATTCTTCTTAAATTTGCTTTTTCATTTTAAAAACAACATAGCTTCGAGAAATCAAAGACTAGGCTTTTTTTCTCAACAAACGTCGACGTATTTGAAAAAGCTCATTTTAACATTAGCCGTTACACGAACCATGTGCAAAAGAAATGGTCCCCACTCCCAACAAATACAAGTCTGCGCATCTTGGCCGTTTCCTTCACGGAACCGCGTTGCCGTGACTGTTAAAAAAAAAATAGACAGCTCATCAAATTCTTCACGCGCCAACACAACAGACCGTTGTGCCTTTTTATCTCAGCGAGTTAGATCCACGCCCCTCGTTGAGCGTCCCAAAAAAACTCCCGAATAAATATCCTCAAACGGCGCCGTAACGGAGAAAGATGACCTGTCGAAATCTCAGTAAATACGCGGAGCAATATCAGCCGTCGATAATCAAATTCCAGCTGGAAAAACCTGGGCAACTAAACCAACTAAACCGGGCAGCTTCACATCTGCCCGACCTCTTTAAATACCCCTCACCACATTTCATGATAGAAAACCCTTAAGCTAAGCAAATTTCAAAGCATTTCAAAAACCCTAGCCTATCTCTCTTTATCTCTCACAACAAAATCTTTGAAATGGCGATCTCTAAGGCTTCCATTGTTGTTCTCATGATGGTGATTATCTCCGTCGTTGCATCGGCACAATCTGAGGCACCAGCACCAAGTCCTACTTCTGGATCTAGTGCGATCTCAGCGTCTTTCGTGTCAGCTGGAGTTGCAGCAGTCGCGGCTCTTGTTTTTGGCTCAGCTCTTCGGATCTAAGTTACTGTGATGGTGATTTCGTACAGAGATTGTTTTTGCGGTATAGGCCATTCATCATTATTCGTCGTCTCGTGTGTATTCCGAAGCAGCTTATAGATCTCATTTTCTATTTGTCCCTCTTCTTCTTCGTTTTCTATCTTAATCTTCATATCTGTATGAGGATATTACTATTTCTTTTTAGAGTATTTGTGGTTTTGTGATTTTCTAGACGATTTCTTAGTTATGCGATATGGTTTTTGATATGATATGAATCTTATTCTATTTATTTATATGGATTTCTCTTGAGATTTCTCTTTTTTCCTTATGCTAAATCATTTCTCAAGCATCTGGTTCTGCTACGATTCATAGTTCCTGGAGAATCAGAATAAATTCCAACCGATCTAAATCGAATGAATCCAACTAAAATTGAACTGTAATCCAAAAGCGAACTTTAAATTTATTCAAAACAATTATATTTGAGAACCATTCTAAACAAATTGATCCAAATTAGAAATTACACAATCGGCACTAAGTTTCGAAATTTGTTCAACCAGTGCGTGGTTCAATTTCACTTTCCAGCTACATTTTGATTTTCTTGGTATGAACTATGAAGATAATGATCTGCATCGTTTGAGAGTTTCAAAATTGATCAGTAAAATCAGAGTCCCAAGTGTGAATTTCTCTTGCTATGTTAAAGCTCAAGTGAAACTCATATCCAATGTAGACCTTGACGTTCGTTGTTTTGGATGATTGCGGTCAGACTTGTAGAATCAGCTGAAGAATTAGAGAACCGGTACAAAAAGCTTGAGCTTTCGTTATCAGGTAAGGAAGAATAAATATGATGCTATTAAGTCGTCGTACCTTGAATAAAGGAATTAAGTTTTCTTACGGACGCCAATTCTTGGTCAAGATTGATAAAAAAGTTGGGGACTTATTTCGATGACTTTTGTTGGCAGAAATTACAAGTTGTGGAAGCTTTTTTAGACGTTGAAGAATAATCAACGGTTGATTATTATGATAGTATCGACATATGTAACGTGTTGTGAGATACGTGTAGCTACCTTTGATTTTCATAGCTCAACTAATCCTACTTTAGAAGTGACTTTTGATTAGGTTTAGGTCATTTATGTGTTTACTTCCATCAATGCATCATTATCAAAACACTCTAATCAATTTTGCACTATGGGGCACCCAAATTCTACAAACCTGGCTAAGTACGATTTCAACTTCTCGGATCTTAAAAGCTAATAAGTACAAATTTAGATGCAATCATTCTATGTTCACATGATTCACAGTTTGGTTTTGAGGTTTCTATGTATTTGGCTTATCATGGTTTCTTTACTTTGTGGACCACCTTTTATATTTGTAAAATGTAAAATAAAGTTATATTTTTAAATAAAACCAGAAAAGATTTGGGCTTTATCAGCCGTTTATTGAGACCCATTGGGTATATACTATAATCTAACTCAATTACCCAATGTTATATCAACCATAGATATTAATTAAATAAAATTCGTTGGTTATATATCTCAACACATCTCTATACAATAACGGTTTTTCTTTCTGAACAAACATATAATAACGGTTTTAGAAATTGCATCTGGCAGAGAATAGAAAGAAAAAAGTAAAGGAATCGCCATGAAAATGGTTGGTTAAGCAGGAGAGCAATACACAGATATAAGAATCAATTAATCTTCCTCAAGATCTAATCATAGAGATTCTCGCGAAGTTGCCGTCGAAATCCCTAGCCAAACTCATCGTCGTCTCGAATCTATGGTCTTCTACATTCCGCAGCAAATATTTCATCGATCTGTACTTGAAACGATCTCTGACTCGTCCATGTTTTCTTTTCTCAATAATTCAAAGCAACATCTGGTTCTTTCACTCAATCTCTCAAGAGGCAATTTTTGAGGAAGCATCACTGTTTTCTTACACAACTACATCAAGCTTTCCTCTTAGTCTTGATATACGGACCTTTCCACTAAGTTACAATGTTTGCCCACCGGTACTCGGCTTTATTTGCTGCAAGATTTAGATAAGGTGGTGGTTATGAATCCAAGCATAGGCCAATTCTTTTTTACTAAAACTCAAAACTAAGAGAAAACGAATATCAAGATTCTTAGGATACGATCCCATTAAAGATAAATGCAAAGTCTTGTGCATGACGGTATTGCAAGTTCCTTCCAAGAAAGAGATCGCCAGAAGAGTTGAGGTTAAAGAGATCCCGTTCTATGAGAGTTTTCTTGAATCATGTTGAGTGTCCAATATTTCTCTAAAGGAAGTCTTATAGTATGTTCTGTTTTTATAAGATCTGTCTTTCGAATTGAAACTTCTCCTCTCCCATTTGCGTGTAGTCTCTTTGATCTAATACAATGATTCTAGTTAAATTAGACAACACTCAGTTTCTTTCATGGTCGCTTTTTCATTATCGACAAGGTTACCAAATTGGTATATTGATTACCCTTGGCACATAATTTGATATTAGCTCCTTTTGTTAATATTGTCAGCGAGTTTCTCAGAAGATATGACAAATACTAGAATCTATTTCATTACTCCTGACTCTTGGGTCTTGATTGTTTAATCAAAAGAGAAAGGGTATGTTTTGATATAACCATAAAAAGGAAGGGTATGTATGGAATTATGAAAGAAGAAAAAAGAGGATGTATTTGATGTAAGCATAAAACATCAGGGGTTTATATGCAATTACCAGGAAGAAAAGAAAAAAAGAATCCTTCAACGAGGGTTTTGTAGGAGAGTTCACATTTTTTTTTTTTTTGTCTCAGACTCCGCCAATTCTCTGGAAACTTAATTTGGATATTGTTAATTTGTTCTCGCATAGATCGATTCCTCTTACGGAGAAATGCAATCGATTCGTAGCAGTACAAGGTTGCTTCAGAGGCATCGTTTCTCCATCTCCAACACTCTTCGTTTCACTTCTTCTTCTTCTTCTTCTGGAAGCTGGTCTGAAAATGAATCGAGGATGGTAGGATTTGATTCTTTCCCTTGTACCAGAGCTGCGACATATCTCATTAGCTCGTTGAAAAATGTCGGTTTTTCCTCTTCGGCGATACCTGTAAGCCACTTTCGTTCTCTATCTTGGTTTAAGAGTGTTTTTATTTCGTGTGATTTGTAGAAATGTAGAGGAGGTTCGGTTAGTAATGGAGATCTAATGTCAAACTTGCTTTAAAAGTGCAGCCAGTGTAATAAAACGAAAGCTTGGCTCTTGGTTTGATCTTGCTGATTACTGATGAGTGTAGTCACTCTCCTAGCTACTGATTCCACTGATTTCATCTTTCATAATCAAATTTAGCCCAGAGTCGTTATAATCGGTATTGCAATCACTAGATAGACAATGGTTATATATAAATGAACTTAAGCAATGATTTTATTGGTCCTAAGCTTCGTTACTTGTTTTTCTTCTTAAGCACTTTACTGTTTGACTTGCGCCTCTCCTCAGTGCGGTAGTAAGAGTTATGTAGATATAGAGGAACCAGCTTGTGCGGTTGTTATTTATTTTCAGCTTTGACAAAAGTTTTACGATTTCACAAGTTCTTCTACTTTACATGTTTTCTCTATGTTCGGGTCTATCTATATTAGGCTTCTATGTGTTTAAGATGTTCTTGGGAAATTTTTTTTGGCAGAAACAAGACTTTAAGTATTCGTTGAGGTGCTTTTCTACTACCGGAGATTCTGTTCAATCTACTCCTCAAGGATCCCCTGAGTCAGATTGTGTTGTGCCTCAGAGAATCAAGTTTAAGCGGCTTGATAAAACCGCTAAGCATATAATGCAGGTACAACTCAAACTAGACAACTATCATGGATACAATCATGTCATCTTTTACCTATGTCATAATCTTCTGCAGATTGTAGACAAGGAGGCAGTTGAGGAAGTGAGAAATCTTAGAGAGATTCCAGAGATAAAGCCTGGTTACATTGTTCAGCTTAAAGTGGTAAGTAGGGCCTTAGATTGTAATTTCTTTTTTTCTAGGGGAATGGGATCAAACTATCTTTTATCTTCTAAGTGAAACCTTTCATAGGCTTGCCATTTACTTTGTTTGCACACAGGAAGTGCCTGAGAACAAGAGGCGTGTATCAATAGTAAAAGGCGTTGTCATAGCAAGGCGTAATGCTGGTCTTAACTCAACATTTAGAATTAGAAGGCTTGTCGCTGGAGTGGGCGTTGAATCCATGTTCCCCTTGTAAGTACTTTTGTCTATTTCTCTCGGTAAGACCATCAAGAGGCATTATGATAAGTCAAGCCACCGAGTTTTATGTGTTCTCTTTGCTTTGGTCATGGTGAAAAAACTGATGTGAGTGAGGGTGTTTGTTTGGTGACAGGTATTCCCCAAACCTGAGGGAGATTAAGGTGGTGGACAAGAAGAAAGTAAGAAGAGCCAAGCTCTATTACCTCAGGGACAAGGTGAATGCTCTCAAGAAGCATTAACAACCATATAAAAAGCAATCTACTCTTATCTTAAAACAATTTTCGAAGGTTTTAGTTACACTCCCTCAAAAGGAGACGATTTGGCCTTAGTGTCACATTGAATTCGTGTAATGATAATGAATCTCTTCAGTCCTCTTGATAACTCGTTAGCATATCAATTTATTTTTATCTCAAAGATATAAATTTATAAGTAAAACAAAATATTTTTTCTATCCAACAAGAAAAAATAAAGATTTTGAACGTTAGAAAATTGTACTAAACTGTTTTATAATTATTAGTGTTAAATAAATAAAACCCTTCTCTGTATAATTTGGTTTATTTTTTTGGTTTTATCTTATTAGAAACGAACCCAACCTGACCCGTCTGGGCTCGCCGCCTCCTATATCTCTTCTCTCTCGATTAATATCTCCAAGAGCAAGCTTCGTTTTCGTGTGGTGTCGTTTCTAATTGTAAGTTTTACTCTCTTACTCCTGTGTCGATCTCAAAGTATAGATATTGAATCAACTCTAATTGTTTCTCCGCTCTATTGCATAAACCTTCAGCTAGATCCTGATTAGTAGATGGAGAATCGGATTTTATTGTTTGGGTAACGAAATCAAGTTATGCAATCGTTACATCAAGTTGGAACACTATAATTTTTGGGGATCTGTGTCAAATTTCTTAGGTTAAGTTTTGGATATCAAAGTGCGTGTTGGTTTTTTGATGTAGCTCAAGTTATCTAGGGTTTTCCAGAAGATTAGTGTTTGGAACGGAATTGTGTTTGTTAATAGTCTTATGATTTTGCGAAACTTGTGCTATTGAAGGTGATTTTTTAATATTGCATCAAAATGTCGAAGAAGAGGAAGGCTCGTAGCGGCTACTTGAAGAAGTCATCACAAGGAGGAGACGAAGCTGTGGTACAGCGAAGAAAACTAGTTCCAAAACCTGGTAAAATTGGGAAAGAGATTGATGATATCTTTGCTGGGAGATCTCAGAGGACGCCAGAGGTCCAAAATCCCGAGTCGAGAGACACGCCAGAAGCCCAAGTATCCGAGTCGAGAGACACTAGAGCTGAGATGAATGAGCTCAATGTTGGGGTCAATAACAACACTGAAAGCCGACCTAGGACGAGAATTCTCAGTAACGACACGGGACCCCGATCCAGGACGAGACGACTCCTCAGGACGAGACGACCACTCAGGACGAGAACTCTCCGTAACAACAGGGAAAGCCGACCCAGCTCGAGTATTTTTAATAACGATACGGAAGATAGCCGACCCAGGAAGACAACTGAAGACGGGTTACGAGTGTTCACGGAAAATGAAATTGGTTTCAACAGGAAAGATGCTGGTGGTACTCGTTTTTGTCCCTTTGACTGTTATTGTTGCTTCTAAATCTTCTTAAACCATTTCGTTTTGAACCTTTTGTTTTATGGTGCCAAAGGAGATTTAACTCGTTCTGCTATTAATGGATGTATGATCTTATAACTTAAAACCATATTTTTCGTTCTTGTTCATGTTTGATGAGAAAAAAAATTACATTTTACTCTCTACCTAGTTCTGCTCTAGTCTGAGGAAATATCTGTCTTTATTTACTCGAAGGATTAAGATTTCTTATACATGGAATTTTGTTTTCCAGCAACTATAATGTATACCATCTTAATTTGTTCTTCCCTGTCAAAGCCATTATGTATGACTTATGGTCTAAACTCTAAACCATTTGTGTAGTAGTCTGCAATTAATCGATGGAAAAAAATTCTATCTTTAGTAAAAACATCAAAAGTATAAGTATGATCAAAATTACTTTTTCACAATATGTAAGGTTAAGAGTAACAATAGATGAGACTGAAAAGTGTATTCACCTGAAAGCATCAAGAGTACACAACGACCAAACATTATGCATGTCAGACACTCGTTTGTCCGTACTAAGCTTTTGTATTGTACTGTATAAGCTCTACAAAACACACTCGTATGTATAAATATATGTAGGTATTTAGCAATAGTCAGCATGTAGCTGAAAACTGGTAGAGAGAGATATATAATAAAAGAGCCCATAAAAGAACTCAGACAACAAACATCTTAAGTTTATTAAGTTTCCACAACAAACTTAGAAACACACTCCTTTACATGGCATCTCCACCACAAAGAAATATGCAATGAAACGTCCACGATTTATTATCCCCAAACTTTGGTAAAAATGTCTGAAAAAAGTCCCTTTCACGATTGGAGGACGGGTTCGAAGCTCACTTGTTCCACCAATGCAAGAAATCCTTGCGCCTGTTGATTTTCTTCTGAAGCTGGAGTAGTCCATAGAGCAAAGCCTCAGCGGTTGGTGGGCACCCCGGGACGTATATGTCGACTGGGACAATTCTGTCACATCCTCGAACCACCGAGTAGGAGTAGTGATAGTATCCACCTCCATTGGCACAACTTCCCATTGAAATCACCCACCTTGGCTCAGGCATCTGGTCATAAACCCTGTGATTGTATTCAAACATTAGAAGTTGGAATTTCACACAGGATAAAGAAGAACAGAACCATAAATCATTTGAGTTGATCCGCATATACAACTTCTCTCAATCTTACCAGATCAAGACTGATTTCTGCACATATCTCTATATACTAGTTTCTGACTAATAGTTAAATTCAGTATAAGAACTAATCTAAACCAACTTAGAAAGCAGTTAATCATCTCCCGAATGCATCTAAAATGTGCTCGTCTTATTGGTTGATGTTTACACAACCTCTAGCTATTAAGATTGACTTGGGATATTTTCTAAGTGTCTGGGCCTAAAGTTATCATTAATATAAGCACAGCAGCCATTGGCATACGTTTCTTAACAACAGGATTCTCATCTAAAGAACATAAGTTCTACACTTGAATGAAGACTTCATACATCAAACAAAAAAAAGAGGAATCTCTTAAGTGTGCCGGATATCAATTTCCTATAAAACACACACCAAGCAGAAAATATGTGCATCAAGTCTCAGATTCTAACTAAGCAAAATCATCACGCAAGATTCTAATCAGTCAACAGACGGAACTACAAAACAAGATAATGAAAACATCATAACAATGAACCTCCAACCTCTTACTAGTAAGACACTAACACATGTTTCCCTAATGAACACCAAGCTAGAAAATCTGAAATTCCTAACTCCCCTCAAAAGACGGGCACAGAGCTCACATAAAAAGAGATATAACTCCACCATATTTGTTCATCCCTTAATTAAAACGCTCCCAATTTCATGAAATTCGAACAAAAAACTTGACGAAACACTAGTTAAATCTGCGCTAGACAATGAATACGAACTGTATAGCTTCCCAAGTCATTCTTATATCCATACAGCAATTCTCAATTTGTCACAGACCTAGCAATACAATCAGAATACATGAACCCTAAAATCGCCGGAAAAGAATAAATTCCAATAGAAACCCCCAAATTATATCCTCCGAAAACCTAATTCAGAGGCCTCTAAAGCAGAAAACGCACAAAGTGAAATTAGAAGAAATCTTCCCACGACAAAACTATATCCGAGATCCAAAGATATAAATCAGCCGTTAATTCCATGAATAAGGGAGATAGAGAAAGATAAGCGTACTTGCGAAGAGCCGGAGCCATCTTATTGGTAAGAGTACCGGCGACAATCATACAATCAGACTGGCGAGGACTAGGCCTGAAGATGATACCGAATCGATCGAGATCGTAGCGAGCAGCACCGGTATGCATCATTTCGACGGCGCAGCAAGCGAGACCAAAGGTCATAGGCCAGATCGATCCGGTACGAGCCCAGTTCATGAGATCATCGACCTTGGAGATCACAAATTCGGCCGCTTTAGAGAGACCAGGAGGAGGAGGGGAGGTCGAAGGAGGACCAGGTCTGGTGTAGGAAGTCGGTGATGTGGAGGGAGAGAGAGCGGGAAGGGATGTGTGGAGGTGAGAGACCGAGGCAGCGGCGACGGCGCGTTGAGATTGGAGGAGGAGAGGGAGGCGCGTGGCGGTGTTGCGCGTAATCATCGCCATTTAGATTTGTCTCTCTGAGTTTTTTTTTTCCTCTCGTCGTGGAGTTGTGATAACCAAACGAGTCTCTAACCATTTACTAAACGCAGGTGGCGAAGTATTTATATGACTCGTAATCGTATCATTTTTTTTCACCTTTTGTACAGTATTTCATTTATTTCATAAAACAATGACTTGGCAATAATAATTTACTCTTGTAACTTTCTCATTACAAAAACTATTTAGACAGAAAATTTATCAAATCTTTAAAAGTATTAAGTTTTTGATTGTGGTTGTATGACTCGTGATATCAAGAAAAGGAAGAAAAAAAAATAGATAGAAAATTTATATGGAATGTGTAGAGCCAATTGTATTTTGATATGAATTGGAGAAATCACATGATGTATAACAGTATAATTAGGAAAAATCTTTCTATTTGTTTTAAAAATTCATGTTCGTATTTACGACGTTTTAAGTCTTTTGTTCATAGGGTTTAGATTCTGGAGAAATCACTTTTTCGTAATTACGAAAACTTTATTTTGTCTGTCGGTTTAAGTTTCTCTTGATTAGAAGTTGTATTTTAAGATGATTCTACATAAGTTGTATTGATAAAGTTTCATATGACCAAAAAGAAAAGAAGTAGAAAGGCTAAAAATGGATCAAGTCATAGCATTTTCTCTTTATTTCTTTTAGGCAAATTAGCTGATTAGCCAATTTTCGAAATTTGCATTTATCCTTACTTCATAAATCATTTAGTAACTAGCAATTTTCGTTAATCCACACTTATAAATCATTTATCGTATTTGCCATAATGAAAATAAAACAAATATACTAGTAGTCTTGTACGTTTTTGGAGTGAACTCAATTTGAAAATGTAATGTACACATTTTTTTTTTATGTTTAACATTGGGATTCCCTCTCTTTATTCGTTCCCTTTTCTTTGAATTTCAATAGGGTTTCTCTGTTTCCTTCCAACTTCCCAAAATTCAAAATCCCTTCTCTGTCACCGGAAAATTCCCAAAATGCAACCTCCGATTTGTAAACCCAGACCTCAGAGTCACCTCGAATTTCTGAAACCGCTTCTCAATGACTCGATCAAGCAGCTCTTGTTACAGTACCGAGGCGGACGAACCAATTTCTCCGATTTCGACTCCATTTTCACTCGTATTCTTAACGATCTTCCCGAACCACCACCTCTCGAGCTCGTCTGGTTCTACTCCGCCATCAGATTCTACTCTTCCAAGTTAGCTTTCCGGGATGATTCCGTTAGGTTAACTTCGTGTTTCTTCCAGCTGATAGTTTCGTTTTCCGATTCGTTTTCCGGTGTTAAGAAGGTATCGCTGTTATCTCCCGTTGTTTACCAGTTGAGTCGTTTAGTTATTTCTAGGAGGAGAGATGCTTTGAGCTTGTTAGAAGGGATTGTGAGCTATATTAGCATGTACTGTGTCGATGAACCTGGAAATGAAGATGATGATGTGTTGATGGTCTCTGGGTTTAGTTTTGCTGATTTGAGTCGAGTTTGGGTTGTGGATGAAGTGGAAGATAATTGTAGAGTTGAGGATTGTTTGGAGGTGTTCATGCCATTTGCTAGTGAAATTTTGCGTAAAGAGATCGATTCTGAGTCCTGTGGCGTTGGTTACTTAGCTGGAATCGTAGCTTCTCAGGTTTTCTTGCTCAGTTTGTGCTCGAGGTTTGATTTGGACTTAGGTAGATCCGAGCTAGATAAAGATCTGCAGGAATCTGTGCTTCAGATGATATCTGGGTTCCACAGTTGCTTCTTTTTTGGTGAGTGTTACTTTTTCTTTAGCTACTTTGCATTCTGTGGGAAATAGAGAAGCATTATGTGACTAGTGACTCCTTTTTCATAAGCTTCCAGATGTCTCAATTGGTTTTGTTTTCAATCATGTGTTCTTGTTCTTGTGACAGATGTCATTCTCAAGATGCTGCTGGAGCCATATCTGCATCTAACTTCATTAATGGGAGTGGTTGGTTCTTTGACTAAACTATGTATAATCTATTTAGTCTTTTCTCTCTGGGTGACTTGAAAGTTTGAAACTAGTGGCCTGTGCTTTCTATATGTGTATTCAGTCGGAAGTCCAATAAAGTCTGTGGTTTCTTAACCGAATCACATTGTATGTAACATGGAATTGAGTTGTTTTTCATGGCTGTTTAATCTTTCAGGTTCCAGAAGATGAAGCATTTTTAACGGAAATCATAACAGAAGCGGTGATTAAGTCAGTGGAGAAGCTATTCCTCAACCCTGGAAATGGAACTTCACAAAGAAGTTTACACTTGAAGAACATTGCTATCAACTGGTTGTTTCTTTTTGACAAGACTATGGCTTCTCTAAGGTATGCCTATAAGTTCTATAGAATTAATTGCTTCATTTGCTTGATTGTTTTGCTTGATACTCCAAACGATTACACAGGAGAAACAAAGATCAAGAAAAAATCAGCATGTACACGAACATGTTCTCCAATTCACTTATTCCTTATCATTTGATCAATTGGGTAATCAGTCAAGGTGAAGTGATTAGAGATGCAGACACACTAAGAAATTTGACCCCCGCATCCTTCATTGGTAAATTGCTTCCCTATCGTTAATATATAGGTCATGATGATTGTTTTCGTGAGTGATTTGTTCCCATCTGTTCTCTGGAGCTGTTATGATCACTTGACTAACCCATTGTACAAAATCTGATCTCCAGAATGGCTTGTATCACTGGAAGAGCAAGGACCAAGGGTGTTTAACTGTGACCATTCCAAAAACTACGCCAAATCTGTGATTCACAGGTCAAGACCAGATCTCAGTATCGGGACCACATTGCAGAAACAAGAAGAGGAGTTTGATCAAGATACAGACATGGCTGATGAACAAAATGTGTCATCTATCTCAATTCTCAGCAGAAACACAAGAAAGCGTAAAGAAGAGAGGCATAATAAGGAGGGAGAAACGAAAGTGAAGCTCTTCAAACATAGACATAGCAACCTTCAAGAGAACTCCAAGTTTCAACCTTTTGTCTTCTCGGGTAGTTTGGTGAATGGGAGTGAGGTTGAAGTTTCAGACATGGAGCTATGAGTCTAAACCACTTGTAGTTGGTGAAATCGACTTAATAATCACATATGGTAGAGATGTAAGAATGCTGCTGAAATAATTGTTGTCTAGAGATTATATAACAAGTTCACATCTGTAACAATTTAGAATCTTCATATCGTAATGTAAACTCGTGAATCCTCTTAAGATCCGCGGCGTCTTTGAATCCTCTTCCATCTCCAGCATCAAGGAGGTAATAGTAATGTTTAGGACTAAACGATATTTGACTGATGGGATTGAGCATTCTGTATAGCAAATGAGGTGTTCTTCAAGAAATACAGAGAAATAAGAGTGAATCAAATAATGGAAGATTTCCCTTAAGACAAACTTAATCAATGGACTTCTGCTAGAACTAGAAATGAATCAGAGTTTGTTGTGGTTTAGAAGGTAGAGATGACAAAGTGCTTCGATTCATGGGTCTTGGTGTTTCATCATTGCTCTGTTAGTGTTAATGTTAATGGGCCTTCGTGTCCTCTTTTATGAGCTTTTAGTTATGGCTATTTCAAAGATGAAGCTTTGGTTGTGAAAAATATATTTATAATCACAATGGGTTACATTGGCTCTGGTTATATACTTATATGTTTGTGTTAATGTTTGGGTTTGGGTTTGCGTTTTCATGTTATGATATTGAGATACTCTAATCATGATAACATTAAAAAAGCAAACTTGACACAAAGTGATCAAAAGCCTTAACCCAAGCTTCTTTTGCTTAAGACTTTATTTGAAATGAATTTGAACTTTTAGATGGTTTTAATGACTTGGGTGAATTGAGAGAAGCTGCTACAATTTGTATTTTTGAAAAACTCCCAAATAAAACTTAAAACCATGAAATTTAACTTAAAAATCACCTTAAACAGTAAACACACACAAAACAGAAAATAATTAGACTAACTCTTTGTTTACGTCTTAAAGAAAAAAGTCTACCCCAAGAATGTTCTAAAATTAGAATCGTTGGATTCAATTTGAACTAGCTAGAGTAGGAATGTTTATAAACTTCATTTTCTTTAGCCTTGAAGTAATGGAAGTTTCTGCAAACGGACACGTAGTTATTAATATGTGCAACAACTTCCATATAAGCCAAGAGCCATGATCTCATGAATTGGATTAAAAGCAAAGAAATGTCTCTCTAGCTAGCTAGATAATGCAAGCAACAAAACTAATGTAACTTTAAAATATATTTGTATACTTTTTTTGATGCTACATAATTACAAAATTACGAAGTATGATTCTTTCAACGTGTGGGACGTATCTATATTACATACCAGTACTAAATATTGTCGGCGGAGATTAAACCGTTTTAACAAAAAAATATTGTCGGCGAAGATTCGTGTATAGTCATTTCTATATAAAATGTGAGATTGATTCTTAGATTAGATTTGATGAGTGATGGTGGCGAGATGGAGACAGCAACTAATAAATTAGTGTTACTCATCTTTTTAGATTAACCAAATGGTAAGCTTTAATGTTGAGTAATGGCGTCACACGTGCCTTTCCTTTTATCAGAAATTAGGGAAACATTTACTGTTTTCACGTACATTTGAGCAAACAACCACTGCATGCTTTCACTTACAAAACTACACATAGTCTTAAAATAGTTAAATGGGAGTAAATATCTGAATTTTTTCATTATTCGCTCATATCATTCCATGAAAGCCTTTAATTCGTAAGTATAAACGGTTGTTCCATTTTTATATATTATATTACTTCTCATAAATATACTTATTGATAATGGAATGGATGGACCTTTAAATATAAAAGATCAGTATTTTGTTTCGAAAAAAAAATCATTATTTCCACAAGACCAGGTTCAGTTGATATTTTAAAATCATTTATAAATAACAATATAGTATTATAAAAGGTGAAAATGTACTGGAAAATACAAAATTGCAAAGTCTGCTAAGGGTCACTATTATTTGATTGATATGAACAAAAGTTTATAAAACAAATTCCGAAAATCAAGAGGCATACAATATTGAAACTATGGTATCCTAAATGTAAAGATTAAGAAACGTGGTTGGTGGGTTAATCATTAAAAAAACTTCCATGAAAAACATAGGATAAAAAAGAACTAGATATAAAAACAAAAGCTGGTGACAAGAGCTAAGAATGTAATGGTACTAATATGTAATCATTACTTTGTGAATTAGTACTCAAAAACAAATTTGTAGGTACATTTATTCGGTGAGTTGTTTGAGCATTCCTTTTGATTAATTCAGCCCCTTTTAAGTGTCACTATGTTGTTGCATTGCGATCAATCAATAATGAGAAAGGAAGATATATCAAATGTAATAAGCACTATTGCTCATCTAATTGGGAATATTCCATCGTGTTTGTTCTATATTACCATTCAAGTTAATTCAGAGCTGTTACCATGATTATATAAAGTTGAAATATTATTTACTGTATATAATAGCATGTTATGATATATATATATATATATATATATATTTTATATTCGTCGAACGAAGCTAATATACATGTTTAAAAGCTGGAAACCATAAGATTAAAAGTTTAAACAGGTACGATAATTAAAAACCTGATATAAATGTCTTTGTTTGTTTTGATATTTTTTTTTGTCACGGTCAACTTATTAATATTTTTTTGTCATATGGTAGAAATGGTTATCAATTTATTTATGATGCTCAGATATCGAGCAAATAATAAACATTTGGTTTAAATAAAAAATGAAATTCGAAAGATTTGGACGGATTAATAATTAAGCAAAAGGGACTTACGGTTTAACGCTCTTGTTGGGTGCCAATGACACATACCAACTCGACAAGAAAACGACATGTGTGTTCTCACTCTCACGCAATGGGCCCTGTTTTTCGCCATTGAAAACCACAGGGTGTTCATATTTTAAAACGGGAGAAGACTAATCATAAAAGGCAAATAACGACAAAAATAAGTTAAAATCCAACGGCTGAGGATCCTCCATCTCCGCCCAGGATTCACCGTGGCCCGTCTCACCAATCGGTCAAAAAGTCAACAGTACGTGGACCTTTTTATTTCAATGAAAAAGAAAATTCTTTGTTTTGGCCCCTGTACTTTTATATGTATCACTATTCCCCCTCTATTTATTTCAGATTTAAATTGGATCCTCAGGATATAAACGAGTAGTATGAATTTGTATTCACATTTTAATCAGGAAATAATTGTTTCAGGTTTAGGATAATGTTTTTGGTAGAAAATTAAAATAAATTTATTTGAAAAATGAAGAAATTTTGATTTATTTGGTCAGCATAAAAAAGAAAAGAAAAGTGGGAATTTATGGTGCCGACACGTTATGGGGACGAAATTGATAATTAAGAAAATAAAGGGGTGAGAATGTAAAGGTTAGGAAAATAAAAAGCTGTCGGTCCCTTAACCAAGGTTAGGTATTTGATCAGGGTATATAGTTAAGCCCTGTGATTTTATTTTTATGCAAGGTCCTACATTAAACCGAGTCGACCGTCGGTGACTCAGTTACGAGTCTCGCGTTAACGAGTTCTTCTCTCCCTGGTTTTTTGTTTTTATATTTTATTTTAGTCTCACAAGTCTTCTCTATTTATAAACACAAAAAAACGAAGATAGCCATCGTTTTGGTGAGAGAAGAGAGAAGAGAGAAGAAGAAGGCCATGGAAAGATAATACTCTGCTTTTTTTTTAGAAATATACAGAGGAAATAAAGAGAGAGAGAAGGAGATGGCGGATTCAAGCGATTCTGTCTCCATTGATATGGAGGCATTGTCTCTTGGAGGACAGGTATGTTTTTTTCTGGTCTTTTATAGTGAGTTTAAGGAGATTCTGTTTTGGTTTACTAAGAAATTACGGGAAGAAGAAGAAGATAGGATAAATTGTATTTGTTGATTTTTGTTTTTGGTTACTGCATTCTTCGAGCTGCTTTGTTCCTGTTAATCATTGTTTTGATTACGAGAAGTAGTTTTTAGGAATCGTTTGTTACTAAAACAATGCTGGGAAATGTTCATGTTGCTAGAGCTGACATTAGAATATCATGTTTTGGTGTCGGTTATATATATCCAAAATTACGACTTGTGTTGTCGATAACCCAATTCGTTTTGTTTTTTTTGGGATTTTGTATGTTCTGAGTTTTTTCTGTTGGGTTCTAATGTCTTCCCTCAATTCATGGTTTAGTTGACACCTTAATTTGGAACATGTGTATTTGATCCAATTCTTGTTCTATTGGATCACAACTCACAAGTGAATATATAACTCTTGGATTTTCCAAATTCGTTTTTGCATTGTTCTAAGGTTCTCAAGAGTTTTTTTTCTTCTTTCTATAATGAGGTTTTGGGTTCCACTGTTAATGGTTAAATTCCCTTTTTGTTTGACCATGACTTATTTGCTGGTTAATGCGTATATGATTTTATGGCAAAGTTTGGTACTTTTTAAGTTGCTCACTAATCAATTTATTTTTCTCATATTGGAATTAATGTTTCTAGGTGTGGTCCTAATCTATATGCATTGTTCTTACCTTTTCATTTATTTCATAGAGAATTTAGTTACTGACTTAAATTCTTCTACTATTGTTGTTGTTGTTGTTGTTGGTAGGAACACCTTGTGGAGACTACTTATGGCCCGGTTTGTGTTGCCGTTTGTGGAGATCCAGATAAACCAGCTCTTATCACTTATCCTGATATAGCTCTTAATTGTAAGCATTTTCTTTTAAATCTTCTGCTAACTTATCGAATGAGCCATAAGTTCAGTTATTTGATTGGAAAATGAAATGCTTTTTCTGATTTGGTAATTCTTTTGGTGCAGATATGTTCTGTTTTCAAGGATTATTGTTTTGTCCAGAAGCTAGTTCTTTGTTACTCCACAACTTTTGCATATATCACATCAGTCCTCTTGGCCATGAGGTTGGTAACTGGACTCTGATCGTTTACAAACTTTTGTATGTTTCTGGTATATTACTGTTAAACGCTATGACATTCCTATGATAATGCAATTCATATCCCTTATTAAATTGCTTTCTTCAAGAGTCATTGCAGTTGGGAGCTCCAATGATCAGTGTTGATGCTCCTTTGCTCTCAGCTGATGACTTAGCAGACCAGATAGTCGAGGTTCTTAATTATTTCGGGTAAGCGAATTCATCTATCACATAAGTTTTACTTGTGATTGTTATTTCCTTGAGCTGCCTAGATTCTGGTTATATCGTTATCTTCGTTCGTTGCCAAAGTCTTTTTCCGGAGACTAGGCAGAAGAAAGAAAACCAAAACTTTTTTGCCTATATAGAAATAGAATTTTCTCCTTATTTATTTCTTGTCGTCTCTTGTCCAGACTTGGTGCAGTAATGTGTATGGGTGTCACAGCAGGAGCATACATTCTGACCTTATTTGCTGTAAGTAATGGTACCTCGCTTACGCTTTTCATTCAACTTGATGTCAAATTTTTAATTTTGCTTGAAACTTAATTCTTCCAGATGAAGTACAGGCAGAGAGTTCTGGGCTTAATTCTCGTCTCTCCACTGTGCCAAGCGCCTTCTTGGTCAGAATGGTTGTGCAATAAGGTTTTTTTCCACAAAGATATCTTCTTCTTTTTTTGACTTGGGGTTATGCCTTTGATTATCTTATTCTCATATCAGATATTCCTTAACTTATTATGCAGGTCATGTCTAATTTGCTTTACTATTATGGTACATGTGGAGTTGTTAAGGAAATGTTACTAAAACGGTACTTCAGCAAGGTATGGTCAAGCTATTTTCATTTTTCGTTCCAGAAGAAGACACTACTTTTACAAGACATATAATAAAGTTTTGACATACGTTCTCATAGGAAGTTCGTGGTAATGGTCATGTTCCAGAATCAGATATTGTTCAAGAATGCAGAAGAGTTAGTAAAATCTTTCTTCTCTATTCTTGCAATCTTGTGATGCTTTGTTAGTTTGAATTAAAATTGACATGTTATGTTGTTTAATCTTTGACTATCCAGTTACTTAGTGAGCGGCAGAGTACAAATGTATGGAGATTCCTTGAGGCAATCAACGGGTAATTCTCTAGTTTCTCTCTGTTGATTTATTTTCCAGAATATAGTCTTAAAGCTGATAAAATAGTATGTTTTGTGGTTTTGGTGAAACAGGAGAGTGGATCTTAGTGAAGGGTTAAGGAAATTGCAATGCAGAACGTTAATATTCATTGGTGAAAATTCTGCCTACCACTCCGAGGCTGTTCACATGACCACCAAACTAGACAGACGATACGGTGCATTAGTCGAGGTACCATATCACTAATACAGATGTCTTCAGTTATGGTTTTTATGGCCATTCTAAGTCATATTACATAAAACAGGTGCAGGGAAGCGGGTCGTTGGTGAGCGAAGAACAGCCACAGGCGATGATAATACCAATGGAATACTTTTTGATGGGATATGGCCTGTATCGTCCTACACAGAGCGTAAGTCCAAGAAGTCCTTTGAGCCCAACCCGAATCTCTCCGGAGCTTCTCTCCCCTGAAAACATGGGGTTGAAACTCAAGCCGATAAAGACACGACTCGCTCTATAGCCCTGCCTCCTCTGCTACACACATTTACATATACGACATGTGTCACCACATCAAAATCACCATTGTTGGATTGGAGCTGTTCCTCTGTTATGATTTGAGCTGTAGATATAGACAGAGATATATTGATCATCTATATATAGAAAGAGAGGGAGATGAAGAAGAGTAAAAAAAGGGGATGGGGAAGGGATTGATATATGGTAGAGTGAAAAACCGCCATTTATTTTTAATTTGGACGTTTAATACCTCTAGTATTTAATTTGGAAGAAAAATACCTTAATTAATTTTGGTTACCTATCAAAAAGTTGGTATAATCGTACCTCCGAGTTAACTTCCGTCAACTACCCTAACGGAAACATATTCGTATAATCAAGAAAAGCGATTGTACTTATTTACATAATTAACATGAGTTAAGTTTTAACCACAGTTAACAATTCCGTTAGGGTAGTTAACGGAAGTTAACTCGAAGGTAAGATTATACCAACTTTTTAAAAAACGAAAGTTTTAATAAGTAACCAAAATTAACTAAGGTGTTTTTCTTCCAAATTAAATAGTAGAGGTATTAAACGGGAAAATTAAAAGTAAATGATGGTTTTTTAGGTTTTCTCCCTTTACAGATATATTATATTTTGATTCATTAAACTTGTCTTAAAGGTTTATTTTGTGGTAGCTCTTCTTGTTCTGTACATTCAGTTGAATAAAAATCATCCCCTTACTATTTTATTTCATCTCTCATTCAATCAAATATATGTTATGGCCTCTTCAACTGCAACTGTTGTGAGAAAAAAAGTTGCTGAAAATTGGAAATTCGGATGCAAACTGCTAAAACATGTGCCTTCAAAAATTAAACAGAGAAGATCTGATTCCACATATTTTTGGTTGCACAAAGTTGTATAGGCCGAGTATATGATTACAGGAGAAAAAATCAAACTTGTTTTGTGATACATTACATGAAAAAAATAGTAAAAAGAAACAATGCTAATTACAAGGGAAACAAATGGGTTGTGGACTTGTGGGTTAGTTACTCCCAGGAAACAAACAATGTTAGTGTTAAAATCTTTTTCTCTTCTTTTCCACATTTTTCTTTTGTCAAAATTGATTGAGTGTACCAAACTTTAGTTGAGAAGAACATTTTGTGGTTTTAGGAGCTGTGGGATTGACGTGACATTAGAATCATCCGTTGTTTCCCACTTTCTGATCTTACAATTTCTCCTTTCTGACCAAAACAAAAGATTTCTTTATTTAGTTATGTTCTATAAACGAAGAAAGAATCAACCAAAAATCAAACCAACTTACCTCTATAGTACTGTCTGGAGAAAACCATTTCAACAATATCCCAAGATGTACAACTGCTGGTATCATTTTGAAAACCAGCGGTGTCGTAACCTGCCCAAACCAAAACCACCTCAGCTACTTACTTGAACTTGAACACAGAACATATAAAGAGGAGGTAACAGAAAGTTATCTGATCATACCAGGCTTAGAGCGGTTGTCCCAAGGAGAAGCAGATAGAGTTTCCCCTGACAATTTTCATAACTTTAAGCTTCTTTCTTCAAAATACCTTATATATTCTTAAATCCTACTTATGTGTATGGTCCATTGAGGACCAAGTTGTGTTACTTACTTCGATGAGGTGAAGATTGGAGGCACGGCTAAGTAGTACAAAGGCAAACTCCCCTATCTGAGCCAGAGATATTCCAACCTGCATCAATTTGACTAAGGATGGTGAAGCAAGAAAGCAAACATGATAGATCATATAAGTAATTTGAGTCAGAATATGTTACCAGAAGAGCCGTCTTATTGTTGTATCCAAATCCCTTAACAACGGTTGTAACTATTGTTGTCTTTATAATAATAACTAATATCACAGAGGCTAACAGTATATCCACATGTGTCCACAGAAAATGGACATTAACTAACATCCCAATGCTGGCTAGGAAAAGAGCAGCAAATAAATTACGGATGGGTTCGATCTGCACAAAAAAATATGAAAGCATCTCTGTCAGACTATGGACTCTTTTAAGGGTTTAAGATCAATTAACATAACGGGAGAAACAGTAAAGCCTTTTTGATAAAATGTGGTCAAAACGTACTTGCTCCAATGTATGTTCAGCGAGATCAGTAGTGGATATCATGACCCCCGCAGCAAAAGAACCCAATTCAAGACTTAATCCCAGCTTATCACTACACTGAAAGCATAAAAGACTAGTCAAACAAACATGTTGACCAAAAAACTTAATCCCACCTTATCACTAGAGTTCCCAAATACACACCAGGACCAAATAAGAGAAGGAACGCACATATGAGAATCTTCATGAACGCATTACATATGATGGATACTACAAGGAAGAATATGAGGAAGATGATGGCTAAGTAGGACTCACCCAGGCTACAAGTAGACAAAACGCAACAGCCGCTAACTGATAGAGTTCATTTGTCTGATATGAAGAAATTTTTTAGGTTAATCTACAAACTCGATTTCATTAGATCAGATGATAGGGAAAATAATATTGAGAGGAAACTCATGTACCTGTGACGATAAGCTGACCATTAGCTTCAGCAACCAAGGAATACATGTCCGTGATAATATTGACAAAACAGCCAAAAACGAAAGCAACAAAACCACCCTAAATAAAAGACAGTAAAAGCATGATTAACATCAAATCTTCAGAATACGCCTTAGGAGCAAAAAGTCTACCAGTCTTTCCATACACTTTTCCTATTGACAACATTCCATGAACAATGCCAGAATTTCCCTCGAGAACTGGAAGCAAAGCAAACAGCAAACCCACAGCACAGTCCTACAAACAGATGCTAAAATCAATCCTCCAAATCATTTGAAAAGGAATTCAAGAATAAACACTATATGATCTACAAAGACAATGGACATTACATGTAGATGAGAACAATCAGATACCTGAAGAATTAGGATTCCAATCGTAACTTGGCCATGAAGAGAATTAGTTGAATTCTTTTCCATGAGAAACTTCAGCACCTATAGATTCAAGGCAGGAACGCATGATGAACATAAAACCAACAATATTAAAAAGAAAGCCCGCTAATGGAAATGGTTAGATAAGCATTATAGAGTTCACTGAAATTACCACCGCAGTTGATGACATTGACAAAAAGGCTCCTACAAATACCCCCTCCGAACGTTTACCACCGCATAACTGCAAACAGGACCAGTTGAAAACATGTCACAGAGAGTATATCTGCAGAAGATTTTAGGGTCTGTATTTCTAACTTTCAAATACACAACACTTTAAGCTACATAAACCAAATGTCTCTCAAAGAATAAAAGAGACAGCAGGACTCATTTTTCTACGATTCAAACAGAAAGCATAACTTTTTTTCCAGAACCACTGATAAAAAAAAGTGACGCACCGACACTGTGATACCGCACAAGAACATGAATAGAAGAATTTGAAGAAGGCCTCCCAGAACAGCAACTGATCGAACAACTTTAAGCTACATAGTAAGAGGAAAGGAGCTCAAGAGTTTGTTATGTTAACAATTTAATTCAACACTATACAAATCAAAGCGGTTGATCTCACCTTAGCAGTGGAGAACTCTAGACCCAAAGCAAAGAGCAGAAATACCACACCAAACTGGGCAACTGTTTCAACCTAAATGTAGAATCATGTCAAAATTAAAGCGCAAAAGCAACGTGTAAGATGACATATATGTAAAACCACATGAGCATTATACATTCTCATCTCCGTGGCAGTCTAAGCTCTAGATTTCCTATTCGAAGACGAACTAAGGTCTCTCTTATGCATGATAAAAACTCAATTTGTTTTGACCCACAGAAGAAAAGAGTTTCTAGTCAAAGACTCATGTCTTGCTATGTGTAATATCTTAGTCAACGATCCTCAGAAGAAAATAGTTCCTAACCTGCTGATCTAAATAAGTATTCGAGACCTTAAAGGAATTTCTCAACTAAAGGTATTGGGAGTGGACGAAAGACTTAAATCTTTTGAGGTCAAACACATAGCATACCTGGACCATCTCACTGATGAAGTTCAATCCTCCAGGCCCAATGATAGATCCTGCTAGCAAATATCCAGTTATCACCTACATAAGCACAGAATGAGTCATAGCTATCAGAAAACAAATGCATCATACTGAAACATAAAGTCATATTGATAGAGAATAAGAGTAGCACGAAAATCAGACCGGCTGTCCAGCACAAGCAAAGGCGATACCACCACAAGTTGCAGATACAATGACAACCACCAGGTCTGATATCAGTCTACATGCCATAAGAAGCAGAAATCAGATGACTGATTGAAAATTATAGTCTTTTTTTCAAGAATCATGTTTAAGACCAAGAATCTTGCCTCAAGTCTAGCTGCAATACTGGATACTTTGATTTGGAATTGGATATGATGAAGACATTGTCCTGACACAAGGCCAAAACTTCCATGTAAGAAGTAATGCAACAAATCCAAACTCAGTCTTCCTGTGTAAAAACTTACTTTTCGATCAATGAGAGTTGGAGTGTCCTCAGCTCTGTTATCATTGTTCAAGTTGAAAACATCATGGAGTTGAAAACGCCTATGGAAAATTAGATAACGCTTAATACGTCTTCAATTCCAGAACATCAAAGAAGGTCATACAAAGGAAGATTTAGAAATATAAACGATAACTATAATAGAATGGTGTACTTCTCCTCTTTTGTCTCATTTTTCTTGGTCGACTTTACTCGGGCTACAGTTTCCAGAACAGCCTGATCACCACAAGGTACAACAACCAACCTCACATTCAGATACTCAAACTATGCAATTAATGAGAGAAATGATCAAATCTTAAAGCAAGCCTTATACTTTCAAACAAAAGACTTGGGAGTGATTTTGACACTGCTTGAATTTCCTAGAAATTGTCCAACTTTGAATAATAAACAGAAGCAAGTATATACTAATGATTAAAAGTTAAAACAAACCTGTTGTCCAGCTACACTGTTATTGAAGCTTCCAGGATCAGCCACTGCCACAAATATAACAACATTGGGAGATAATATATCGAGTAAAAGTGTAAGAATACAAGATAAACACTCACTATCCATTTCAGGAAAACCAATCACAAAAATGTATCTTGTTTGTGTAAATATTCTCGATCTAGAAGAAGCAAACTATTCCACATTGGGAGATCCCCAAAAAGGAAAGACGAATGTGGGATCAATCTAAAGTTCCGAACTTTCAATTGGATCACGGATCCAATTCAGGATCTACCTAATGAATTCTAGTTGTTCAATGGCCATTTCAAGCTCCATAAAGTAGCAAAAAACACTAACCTTCATTCTGGTCGCTTTCATTGAACTCTTTTTCAAGAGCACGATCGATGATGTCGGCGAAGCTACCTTCCTTAGGCTTAACAAGAGAAGAAGAAGAAGAAGCGTTGAGAGATGCGACGGAAGAGGAGGAGTTGGCGACTGTTTCATCCAGTAGATCCGAATCAGATATAGCTCGAGGAGACGCGACGGAGAAGCAGAGGAAGAAGGAGAGTAAAAGTAAGAGGAGAGCTAGCTGTTGAGAGGAGAGCGAGAATCTTCTTCTTCTTCTTCCTTCCACCATGGCAGAACAACTGGTTCTGGATTAAACCGGACTGGAGCAACGGTCTAGCAGAAGAACCGGAACCGTCGCGAGTCTCTCGATCGAGGACGAGGAGTGGGCAAGTGGGGAGAGAGGGAAAGTGAGATTGTTGCAATGGTCAACAAACAGTCCATACATAGGCTCTCTACATATAACAAGACTATACTGTACAATTTACGACATATCTGTATTAAAATTAATTATCGGATTTTTTTCTTTTTAATGTTGTGTTGTTTCTTTGTAATATACAGCAACTGCACCATGTCCATGTGGTAGATTAATGAATGGAATGGGTCTTTCTTGGTTATTTGATTTTCGATTAGGACAAAACATCTTCCATTTCTATAAAACTTTAGCTCAATGTCTACGCCATACTTATTATTACTCAATGCGACTCTTTTTCATGTAATCATTTAAATCCAATAAAAATAGATTTCACTGTATTTATAATTCTGTGAAATTTGTAAACGTGTTTTTTTAGTTCATGGTCCCCAAAAATTATCCAAAAAATCGCTGTCAATTAAAAAATTAAAAACAAAAAAAAAGAAAAATTATATTATATATATATATATATATATTCCCCTCACGACAAAAAAATATATATATTCGCTTCTGTTTTTTTCTTCTCGGACAATTCGTCTTTTGACAACAATGGCGGACAAATCAAGCAGATCACTGATATTGTACGGAGACGGCTTGGCTCGATTTGTCGATCCGTCAAATACCAACATCCATTCTCTTGCTTCCGTCGCTACTTGTGGCTTCTTGAGCCTTCCTAATGCACCTCCAGGTCTCTCTTTCTCTCTCCCTCGCTATCTCTTCATAAATTTGGTTACTTTCGTTTGATTCGTCTTGAATTTCAGTCAAAATCGCTACTTTAAGGGTTTTCACTTGTTAGGATTTCTTAGTGTTGATCAGAATTGAACCATATCGTTTGGATTCGATTGTGACTTTTTTAATAGTCCAATATGAAACTCCAGTATACAATTGATCTAACTGGCCAACTTAGAGTTCTTGTTCAGTGTCAATTGACCCAATTGCTTAAGAAACAAAGATTTGAGATCACTTGTGTTACATTGCCCTTGCTTTGACATTTTGCTATTGATCTAACTCACTCTGCTGTTTCAATATTGCAGAAACTGAGAATGAAAGAATAGTTCGAGAATTCTCCCACTTGCTGGATGCATCCGAAGCTTATTCCATAGCTGTGAGATACTTTACTCTCTACTATATTAATTTCTATGTGAGCCGAGTTTTGTGGCAAAATATTTAACAATCTCAGTGTGTTTACATAGTTATTCACGAATTAGAGATTAACGAACCATGATCTGATTTCTTAATAGAGTGGACTAAAACCAAAGGGAAATGGAAATGATATCTCAACTTTGGCTGAAAGGTTATACTTTTCACTTATCTCTATAGTTTTATACTCTCTTTGATAATCAATAGCTGGTATATCCATATGTTGATGCTAGTATTTACTTTAATGCCAGGTTTATGGGACTCAAAGCTGCTTTAGTTACGGACAGTTCTACTCTGACTTCTTTCGGAAAACTGATTGGCTTAGATGTATTACAGCTTAGTGAAATATGCCAAGAGAGTGATTCCTTTCCTTCTGATGCCACATCATCTAAACTACTAAAGCTGCTTGGATTTGAAGGAGGAAAGTGCTTGGATGTGAACCTATATGACTTGGTTTTTGTTCATTTCGGGGTTGATGAATATAATAACGGGAACAACATGGGAATTCTCGACTCTTTGATTGGCAGTATTATGGGAATGGCTCAACCAGGTTCAGAGATTCTATCGCGGTTGCATCTGTCTGTCGTTCTTAGCTATGGTTCTGTCACAGACAAAGATGTTTCAGTTTTTCCAATCAAGACTCCACAAGAAGACATTAACCCGGCATTTATAGGACTTGTCCCGCGTCAGAGCTACACCATGCGAGGTGAAAAGACACGGGATGATGTTCGGTAAGAGATTCGATGAATTTTTGTCAAAACCAAAAGAATTTGATTTGAACTTTTCTGAAATCATCATTTCGTTCTTGACGGGTTTGGTCATTCTTGCAACCTACAGGCACTACTGTCCTATGTTGGTAGCTCAGTGGCAGCATGGGGTGACCCGGAAAGACTTAGTTGATACCTTATCATTTGAAGCTCTCAAAAAGGTATGGTTTCTGTTTAATGCAAGTTCTGCTATAATAAACGTCACGGCTTCTTGTCTCAAGGTTAATTTTTTTGTTGTTTCTCTCTTTTCATCATAGCTCTGTGGAAATCTTGTTATACCGGCTGATCGGTTCATCCACGAAGTTGCTTTCAAACTTTGGAAAGCCCCAAAATATGGAGCTTAAGCAAAAGTAATCATCTAGTCCGGATGAATTCATTCTCTTTCCGCTGTTGAAGTTGTTTGTGGATTGATCTCAAATTTGCTACCTTTACATAAAGGAAAGACACAAAAGCTGTTCTGTTTCTTCTAGATTATGTATCGTGTTATCCATTTCATACACACAAAAATAGAGATATAACATATATCCTGAAGTGGTCATGGAAGTGTAAAGATTATGGATCCTCTTTTACAGGGTGGTAATTAGTACCGCCGATCCAAACCATTCTCAATTCATCTCCATAGAGCCTTTGGCCTTTATTGTCTCTTTTGATCCTCCTTAGATATAGCCCGTCTCTCTTAACCACCCAAATGCACTCTTCCTCATCCGGATTATCACATTGCCACCTGAATAATCTCTCCCCGGCAAAAACCGTTGCTGTCTGACCAAATGGCGAGCCAAACGCGGTGAAGAACGTGCACTCAAAGTATGTGTAGAAAAACGGTATCTTAATAAATATTGGCTTGAACGACCAGCTTTTGGATTGGCCTGGTTTGAGAGCATGCGTGCCCAATTTGTTATTCGACGACCAACAGTTAATCGCGAGGCTACGATTCCGTCCTGGGTATATGGAGATCTCGTTTCTTACCTCGAACCGGGCTGCTGATGCGGTGTATGCAAAGCACGCTGATGCGATGAGAAGGCACCATGTGAATGCGGTGGCTAATCGGAATCTTGATCCGATCTTGAACCCAAACCCCATTGCTCTATTGAACATTTCTGTTTTGGTTTTTGAGGTTTTATACAAACGGGAGTGTTTGTTTAACAACAACAGAAAAACGGTAGTGGTTTTGGACGTTTTGTTCGTTGAGCTTTCTTTTCCCTTTTTTCGTTTTTAGTTTTAGTAAAAAGTTTAACAAATAATATTCGGTTTGGTTTCAAACAGTTTTATATTGATTGAAAAAATCTAGTAAATTGAAATTGAATGTTAAATTTGTTTTTCTTTTCTCTTTGTTATATTTACTATTTGGTTTGGATTAAAAAAAATCTCTTAGGTTCATGTGACTTTTCATAGTAGTATTGGACTAATAGTTCTTTAGTCTTTTAAGTCCTCCCTAGACCCATTTACGATACTATATCCAAAGTTCCCCATGATATTCATACCTTATATAGTATTACATTACAACTTTAATAACTACCGATGTGGGACACTGCCAAAAAAGAAGCAAACAAAAACTACCGAACGTTATATTATTACAAGAACACAACTACACAAGTAAACCTAATTCTCTGCTTTCTCTCCATCTATCGACTTCAGCTACTGAGTGCAAAATCTTTTTGGGGTCTTCTTAGTTACGTTTGCAAGGCGCGAGGCAACAACAAGTGGGTTTCTCAAAAAAAAATAGATTTTCGTTTTGATGTTATTCTTCTAGTCACATGAATAGAACATAAATTTGATCAGATAATAATAGATATAAAGACATGTCCTTAAGGAGCTTAACAGTGAAGTTACTCGTGCCGGTGTGTGAGAAAAACAATTAGTCATCTGCTACTGCCAACAAAATATCATCCCTCAACGAATCGAGAACCCCTAAACTATACTACTATTTTGGTGTCATCCGATTTCACTTGCTTGCTTCTTAAGAAATCAGTAGGCTTACACACAGTTTCGAATACGAAGAAGAAACAAAATTTAACAGTAATTTGAATATTTGAATATTGAACTAAACGTCACACGATTTTCGTATAAAGGATACAAATCTTGATATATTTTTATTCAGAGAAATGAAATTTTCGTTTTAAAAAAACAATAATCTTAATATCAGTATATCACTAAGAATTCTTCTATATATTAGGGATTCTGGATCCACTAATATAAAACCTTAGCTTTTCTAAATTCTGTGAATCCTTCATGTAAAATTGCAGTACACTAGTAGGACTCTTACCCGAGTCCCTTCATGTTCCAACAAAACAAGCTCCTCAAATGTATAAAGTCACATCTTCTTCAACGACCTCAGCTACTAACATGTATAATCACTTTTAACCTTCACTTGGTAATATATTGATGTAGTCCAAGGATCGGCGACATCGACCTCTCAATCCGAATCATGGACCATGTTGTGTACGATGCATAACTTTGAGTTGTTGTGGTGACCAAGGTTTCCACGGCTCAACTAGCTTCTCCGCGGGCCTCGACAATTCAATATACCTTCCAAATATAGCATAAGGAGAATACAACTCGTAACCAATGAAATAAATCCCATTAGGTCTAATTGCATATTTACATGTTTGTCCGTCGCATAGCATCGCCGTAGTAGACAATGTCCTGATCTCAACGTTTGCTGTTCCTGCGCTCGACCGGAAACGACAATTGTGGACCATCACGCCGTTACCAAACTGAGGAACTTCGAATTCCCATTGAAACTCTGAGGATGGAACCGATTTGTGCCATCCGATGTCTTTCTTCGATGATCGACAATTGTAGAAAACCGACGGGTTATCGACATTGTACATTTCGTTTTTGATGAGTATTGAAAAATCAACATCTCCTGAATCAGCTGAGTTTCCTGTTTGAATGATTACTTGAAAAACAAGGCAAAATATTACTAGGGCTTTCATTTTCTCAGCCATTTCTTATTCAGATACTCTCCTCTTTCGGATTGTTAGTTATATATATAAACCCAAGCTTTGTGATATTGATAATTGATATGAACGGACAATAATAGAAAGAGCGTTATGATTTATGTAAGCTAAATTAGTTATGTTTGTTATAATACTAATCTTGTGTCTTTGACTTAGAAACTTCTATCACCTGAATTTGTTTTTTCACGTTATCGAACTTTAGATATCCGTTGACTCACCAAAATTTCTTCCAGAAGCAAAATTTCTTAAAACTAGAAAAATAAAATGGTCAGTATTAACATAGATTTTCTCGGAGGCAAACAAAGATAGTGTTAGAGATGAAAGAGTATCAATGTAAGATCTTACAGAAATCGAAATGACTACCTCTAGAAAGTTAGAAACTGTCAATACTAGTCCGAATGATAAGAGCTAGATTTGAAACCTAATAATGAGTTTTTCCGATACATCAAGACTGGTTTTTGTCCTTTACATCCAATTTATCGAAATATACAGGAATGTACAGATATATTTACTATCAGGAACTATCTGTATTTGCGTTGTGATGAAGAGATTTTCAAAGAAGATCGGAAGATGGTTCACCGCAGAAAGCTTCTGGTTCGAAAGTTCTTGCGGTTTCATCATTGTACGCTCCTGGGATTGGCAGCGAGGATCTGTCCCTAGGATCCCTGTATGTTCTATAAGACGTTGCAATTGGAGAATCACCAAGGTTTATAACAAGAATGAGCGATAATCCGAGAATAACTAGCGTGTTTTTCAGTCTCGCAAGAACTGGCTTTACCTGGAAAAACAACACACACACACAAAACAAATACAGAAACTTTAGCAGACCCCTGAAATATGATACATACATTAGACCAAATTCAAGGATTTTGACATGCTTCGTGATGGATAGCTTACCGAGAAAGATCCAAGAAGACGGTCTCGTGCCAAGACTTCTGGTGTTTTCACCCATACCTGTTCCATATCATTAGAGATTACATTAAGCAACACAAATGTTTTCTTCTACATAGCTTCTTAACCAAAGATTGAGAGGTAACAAAACAAATCATAACCTGACCATCGTACCAACCAGTTTCTTCATCTGCAACAACACAGAGAAAGAGAAATTTCAAAAACAAAAAGGAGCAAAAAAACATTTGATGAATCACAAAACCAGTTCTTAAGCTTATCAATACGTTACTCTCAAAGTAAAACGTGTATCGGAAGTAATCAAAACCAACAAAAAAAAAACAATTTGAATCGGAAGAGTTTAGAGCAAGTACACTCGACGGTGGCGCTAAGAAGACGATTACCGACATAAGCCCAACCAAGATACATCCTTACGACAGCAAGCGTGACAACGAAGATCCCGCTAGAGCTGGCGGCGAGAATCCTCTTAACAGGTTCATATTCGGGTCCGATGGATCCGAACCAGGAAACGGGTAACCCGACGAAAAATGCGAAAGAAGCGCCGGTTAAGAAAAGTCTGGTAGAGTACTCGATTAGATCTCCTGAAGCCCAGGAGAAAGGGAAAGAGGTGGAGAGAGATTGATACTCGTTGATTGGCTGCTGCTCCGGCGGAACGGGACAATCAGTTTCCGGCAACGGCCGTGGAGGTTGAGGTTCGGAGTTTTCGGCGCCGAATTTGATAAGAGAAGATTGAAGGGGTGTTTTGGGGGACAAATTGTGGTGTAGGAATCGCCGGTGGCGTGACGGTGGTTTTAGGGACGATGTAATTGGACTGAAATGGCCGAGCACTGTTGCAGCCATCGCAGCTTCCGTGTCTTTTTTTTTTTTTCCAATTTCGGTTTTGTAACCATCACTTAAAAAATAAGACGGCTCTC